>OHRN01001151.1_pt1 | contig 9056 bp, 4 predicted proteins | sample 1578431 | NCBI WGS metagenome assembly OHRN01 (sample SAMEA3879507, study PRJEB24766) | human gut metagenome | biome: human-associated habitat; feature: feces | place: USA | collected 1985/1987 | reverse complement strand
GCATATGTGCTACAAATCAGTTATATGTTACGTAAATACAATCTTTAAAATAAGAGGCTTTAGCACTACTGACATAACAATCCTTTTGTTATCATAATTAGTGATAAAGCCTCTTATTTTTAATTATTTTAAAACATAATTTTCCAATCGACTGGTTTTATTTATTTGTTCTGAAATTGCTTTATTTACATTGTCCACTTCTTCCTTAAAGTTAGACGCTGACATTCTAAGTGCCCCATGTCCCATTATTATAAGCTGTTCTAAAGCATCTGACGTTGCAACTGTAACCTGAAACTTATTGGCAAGTTTGTGAGTTGTTTTTGCTATATACATATCTGCTGTTTCAGCCTCTTTAGTATATACTACATAGATATTATGATATTTCGAAACAGTTTCTGCATGTTTTTTTACATTATAAGCATCAAAAACAACAATAACTGTATTACCTTTATACCCCTGATAATTACACATTATATCTAAAAGTCTGTCTCTTGCTCCATCAATGTTTGTTTTTGCAATTTCCTTTAATTCATCCCATGCAAAAACAATATTATAACCATCTACTAAAAGACACTGAGGTAAGACTTTTTTATGTGTGGCTTTTTGTTTATTTTCACTATACTGTCTTACTTTTTTCTCAGTATACTTCTTTCTTTTTATTGGTCCGAATGTTTTTTCAAAGATTTCTTCTAATTCCTTATCTGTTGCATAGGAATCTCTGTATGTATTGCTTGCGCTTCTTATTACAGGTACATTTTCAATATCATACATTTCACCATTTTTAGAATCTGTTTTCACATGCATATATTGTTCAACCTGATCCCACGGAACAACAAATCCTGCACCATGCGAACAAAAAACCGAACCTGTAGGATTTGCAATATCTGCCTCACTGTCATAGGCTTTTTCAGCTATTATTTCCTCACTGTTGTGGCACGGACCATATCCTTTGTAATCAAGAGACAATGTCCCGGTTCCATGAGTATATTCATTAACAGTATTAATGTAATCCCCAATTGTTGCAGCAGGTGCAAAGCCTGTTATTACACTCATTTCTCCTTCTGATTCAGGCTGATTAATATTGCCACTCATTTGATCAATGTCTGTCATTGCCCTGCCTATATTTTCTGAAGGAATTTTCAAAGTAAAATTATAATACGGTTCAAGCAATACTGACTCTGCCTTCTTTAATCCCTGCCTTATAGCTCTATATGTTGCCTCTCTAAAATCTCCACCTTCCGTATGCTTAAGATGAGCCTTTCCTGCTACAAGAGTAAAATGAATGTCTGTTATAGGCGAACCTGTTAAAACACCTTTATGTTCCTTCTCTGCCAAATGTGTCATAATAAGTCTCTGCCAGTTACGACTTAAAAGACTTTCATTTAAATTAGATTCAAATGTAATTCCACTTCCAAGCTGTCCCGGTTCCATTAATAAATGAACTTCCGCATAATGTTTAAGCGGCTCAAAATGTCCTACACCTTCCACTATGTTATTTATAGTTTCTTTGTACAAAATAGAGCCTGTTCCAAACTCAACATCCATATTGAAACGTTCTTTTATAATATGTTTTAGCACCTGAATCTGAATAGGCCCCATAACGTTGGCTATTATTTCTTTAGTTTCTTCATTCCATTTTAAACTTAAAGTAGGATCCTCTTCTTCTAACTCTTTTAACATCTTATAAGCCTGATTAATATTTACATTTTCAGGTATAATAATCTGGTATGAAAGTACAGGCTGAAGATTGGGACTCTCAGACTGCATTTCAAAGCTAAGTCCCTGTCCCGGATATGTATTATTAAGGCCTGAAATTGCACAGATACATCCGGCATCTGCCTCACTAATACTCTTAAACTTTTCTCCTGAATAAACTCTTATGTCATTAATCTTTTCAGACCACTGATTTCCATCTGTAATTCCACTAAGAATATCCTTAACTTTTATGAAACCACCTGTTATTTTCATATAAGTTAATCTTACGCCGTTTTCTTTAACTATCTTAAAAACCTTTGCCCCGAATTCTTCATGATAAACATGTTCAAAAGAATATCTGTTAATTCCATCAAGCAACTTATCAATACCTTCATTCTTTAATGCTGAACCAAAATAACATGGGAAAAGCTTTCTTTCATAAACTAAGTCAGCAATAGTTTCATCTGAAATTTCGCCTGATTCCATATACATTTCAAGTACATCCTCGTCACAAACTGCAATGGCTTCCATATCTTTTTCTTCCACTGAAAGATCAATTACACCATCCCCAAATTTGTTCCTTATATTGGTTAAGGCAAACTCCTTGTTAGTTCCAGGCATATCCATCTTATTTACAAAAATAAATGTTGGAATATTATACTTATTTAATAATTTCCATAACGTTTCAGTATGCCCCTGAACACCTTCACTTCCGCTTACAACCAAAACCGCATAATCCAAAACCTGTAAAGTTCTTTCCATTTCAGCAGAAAAGTCCACATGTCCCGGTGTATCTAATAATGTGATTTTTGTGTCTGCATATTCAAGTTCAGCCTGTTTAGAAAAAATAGTTATTCCTCTTTGTTTTTCTAAATCAAAGTTGTCTAAAAAAGCATCTTTATGGTCCACACGGCCTAACTTTCTTATTTTTCCTGTTGCATATAAAAAAGCTTCCGATAAAGTAGTTTTACCACTATCAACGTGTGCTAAAATTCCTAAAGTGATTTTTTTCATATTTATATATATCCTCTGTTCTATTTATATCTAAGTTTTTTAATTTGATTTTTTGTCTGTATTTCCCAAATTATGATTACAAAGTCTTTTTCCCACCTTTGTGCAAGCGCAAGTGGTTAGGATTTTGGAACACTGTAATCATATTTTACTGTAATATTCTAACTGTTTCAAGAATATATTAATTCGTCGGTCGCGTAAATTTGTTGTCGGAAAATACATGATAGAGAATTCCCCATGTTTGTATCGAAGTACTAGAACACTATCTATGATAATCCAACTGACATTTATTGTCAAAAATATCTTTTTGTTCTGCTTTTGTTCTCCTGTTAATTTCACTGCTTATTATGTCGCTTGCACTCATAATCAATTCTTCTGCTCCGGCAACCATAGGCAGTTCTGCTTTCTGACTTCTTACAAGTTCCAGCATACTGTTCTTGTTATAATGCCACTCTCTGAGTCTTGCCATTTTTGATGCACCCAGTCTGCTCCAAACCCAGAGCAAGTGTACTCATTCGCGATGACAATACATGACTTACATGCCCTTCGGCACTGCATGCACACACGCCATTTCTTCTCCAAAGTCGTCTTTTGGCCGCTGTCCAGTTATTTTTGATATACTTTGCAGCTTCCTGAATTCTTTTGAGCTGACTCTCTGTTTTTGCGCATCCTTCTAATCTTTCTACTATTTCATCGAATTCTTTCTTTGTTCCATCTCTTATGATTTTGCATACTCCGACTCTTGCATCTTCTTTGCTGTCCAACATATGTGATGTCATTTTTAACACATATTTGCTTAGATGAAATTCATCCAATACATACTCTATGCTTCCGAGCTGGTTCATTCCCTCTTTAATCCATGCTCCACCATCTGAATTAATATAAATTTTCTTTATGCCTTCCATATCATATGCTGTATAAACATAGCGTCTTATCCTTGCCCAGAATTCTTTGTTTGATTCATCACATCCACTGCAAAAATATTTTGTGTTTATCAACTTATTTCGTTTGCTTCCCGGTGCTTCAGGCGCAACTCCCTCATACACATATACGAGTTTTGTTATTGCTCCATTCTTTTTTCTTCCATTTTCACTTACTTCCAGGTCGCCTTTTTTCTCTTGGAATTGCAGAGCGTAGTGGTCCTCATCTGCATCAATATAAAGATAATCCACTTTCTTTTTCTCCGGCTCTTCCGGTATTATTTCAGGAAATTTTGTTTTGTGAAGCATATCTTTTACCGCGGTTTTGCTTATACTGTCCGATTCGTTTACAGACTCACCTCCACGTCTATAAGAAGTCTGTACAGCTTCTTCGTATACTTTTACCATTGCATCTTCTGTAAGCCGTTGATTTTCTTCAAATCCCATTACCTTATCTAGAAGATAGCACATCTCAAACTTCCCATCTTCATTCTTTTCTTTTGATACATAAAGTGTTTTCATAAAAGATACAGTACCAAGAGTTGTAATTAAATCTTTCTCGCAATCTTTCTTCTCAACATGCCAGTTCATCTTTCTTTTTACACTGTTTTTTATTGCCATATCCATCTCTTCGAGAGTTTCTTTGATAATCTCTACTCCGAGTTTATTTAATGTTTCTTTTAGTTCTTCAATGTATTCAGCAAACTTGCTTGGATCTCTGTATAAATTTTCGGAAACTTTTAATAATTCATTGATGCAAACTTCGTTAAAATACTGTATAATTTCTTTCATAAGAGGATACCTTTCTTTTAAAGTTTTTTGTAGTAATTAATACTTTATCACAAAGTAAGGGGTTCCTCTTATTTTTTTGTTTTATTTTCCGACTAAAAATTTACGCTAGCTTCTGTTAATGTGTATTTTATTACACCTTTGCAGAAACAATATTTAGTACACTATTTGTGAAAAGAGGTGCTACTGATGGTGAATTTCGTAGAAAAAATCAAAAAACTTAGAAAAGAAAAAAACTCACTCAAAAACAACTGGCAGATTTAGCCGACGTTGCAATAAGTGTAATTTCTGCTTATGAATCAGGCAATCGTTATCCCTCATATGAAGTATTAATTAATCTTTCCCATATTTTTCATGTATCAATTGACTATTTACTTGGAATTAGTACTATAAAATCCATTGATGTCACCGGACTGAATGACAATGAAATTGATGTCATTATGCAAATGGTAGAAATCCTAAAATCGAACATATAACTGTCTATCTGTTTCACTCAGCAAAGAAGTTAATGAAACCTGCATTGCTCCACTACCTTCTTCTTTCATTCATATCTCTATTTACTTCTATTTCCTCTTCCCTTACAGCCACTTTTCCTTCCAGTAACTTATCCGTTTCTTCCATAGCATTCTCAAACAGATAACCATCAAACTCTTTGCCATACATATCTTTCAATTCTTCTTTTGCCTGTTGCTCCTTCTCCGGTCTGATTTTATAACGTTCTTCTGAAACTTTGTCTGCATCCTCCGGATTAACTTTATCCTTTGCAATATCGTATTCCAGATATGCGATGGTCTTATTCGTTTCAATCCTTATGACCTCTGCTTAAAAGAGAAAACACAGTTGTGAACAATGGTTCACAACTGTGTCAAAAATCTTTTTACCCCCACTCTTGACAAAGAGCCAATAGAAAAAGGACTTAGGAAAAAAATCCCTTACGAACCATTACAGTTCATAAGGGACTCTGTTAGATTAAAATATGTAATTTTAATTATTTCTTTACTTTAATTTCAACAACCTTTGACCACTTCTTAGCGCCAACTGCTTTTACTCTTACATATAATTTCTTCTTGTTCTTTAATTTCTTGCTTGAAAGAGTAACTTTTTTCTTCTTAACTGTCTTCTTGTAAAGAACTTTCTTAAACTTCTTGCTTTTTGATACCTGTACTGTGTACTTCTTAGCACCCATAACTTTCTTGAATGTTAATTTAACTTTCTTTGAGCTAAGTTTCTTTGTTATTTTCTTAGTAATCTTTGTTTTCTTAAGTGAAGCCTTCTTTGTTACTTTCTTTGTTACTTTCTTTGTTGTTGCCTTTGGCTTAGCTGTTGTTGATGTGTCTGTTGTTGTTCCATCTGGTGTTGATGCATCTGTTGTTGATGCATCTGGTGTTGGTGCAACCGTTGTAGGTGCTGCTGTCGTAGGGGCTACTGTCGTTGGGACTACCGTTGTTGGCACTTCATCCCTGAAGCTGTATGTAACTGATGTTGCTTCTGATTCCCTGCCACCTCTAACTGATTTTACTGATATTGTATAATCCTTTTTTCCATCCTTAAATGCATCTATAGAAAGATTTATATTTGGCACATTTGATGTTCCTGCTAATCTTCCATCAACATATACGTTGTAACTTTCTATGTCACTTGTAGGTGCCTGCCATGCAAAGCAATATGGAAGTGTTTCATCTCCTGCATATATTAATCCTATTGGTGCAGGAACTGCATCCTCATCAACTGTTGTTGTCGGAACTACTGTTGTGGTTGGTGCTACTGTCGTAGTTGGGGCTACTGTTGTTGTAGGTGCCACCGTCGTAGTTGGTGCAACTGTTGTTGTTGGTGCTACTGTTGTTGTTGGTGCTACTGTTGTTGGCTTATCTACTGTTCCACCTATATATGTGTAAGTAATTGATGTCGCCTTTGATTCCTTGCCATTTCTAACTGATTTTACAGACACTACATAATCACCGTTTCCGTTCGCAAAGGCATCTGCTGTTAAATTAATAGCTGCTGTATTTGATGTTGCTACTAATCTTCCATCAACATATACATTGTAACTTTCTATATCACTTGTAGGTGCCTGCCATGCAAAGTAATATGGAAGTGTTTCATTTCCTGCGTATGTTAATCCTATCGGTGCAGGAATTGTATCATCTTCAACAGCTGTAGTAGGTGCTACCGTCGTTGTAACTACTGCTGTTCCCTTTGTTGTCGGTGCTACTGTTGTTGGTGTTGTTGATTCCTTTGTTGTTGAGGCAGTCGTATCCTCAATCTTAATATTTTTAAAGTTAATATTTGTTCCTGCATCAACATTCTGTCCTAACTCAAACATTACTTTTATCTGGTTGTTTGTTACTGTGTATGTTCCTGTTAAAGTCCTTGTACCATTTGCCGGTATATCTGTATATACCTGTAGATCCTTTTCGTTTGAAAGATCTTCTTTTATACCAATTGAACATGCTTTTGATGCAGTAACATCTACTGTTACTTTATATGTATGTCCGTTTGTTACGTTATCTGTATAACTTCCCTGTACTAACCATGCTGATCCTTTGTTTGCCTTATCAACATAAATATTATAGTCTGCGTCTGATACCCACTTATATGCACCTGACGCTGTTCCACTCCAGTTTCCAAAGTAACATCCCCATTTACCTGATGGTGTCCACTGATTAACTGTTGCTTCTGTATATCCTTCCGGAACTGTTTCAGCCGACTTAGTTGTCGGTGCCACTGTTGTTTCAGGAACAGATGGATTATCAGTTTGTCCCGGCATTTCAGTTTTATCTGATGCAGGCTCTAATAAAAACTTTTCCCATGTTCCTACTGACGCTCCATAAGCATGTAGTATTCCTGATGTTGCGTCGTCAATGTCTGCCTGGACATAATAATTGTCTACATATGTCTTAATGGCATATGTTCCATCTGACTGCTTTTCAGCATAGAATTTTTCCCATGTTCCAATAGCATTACTTCTTGCTATAACAGGATTCTCTTTATCAGTATCATCAAATACTGCACATAAATACTTGTTGTTTGCTCTTGACTGGAACGACACCGTTCCATCGCTGTTGTTTATTACTCTAAACTGCTCCCAGCCTCCGGCTGAAGTTCTGTTAGCAACCAGATTCGACTGTCCGTTATTGTCAGCGCAGACATATTTATTCGAAATCTGTGCTTTTATGGCAATATAATCATCATCCGTCAAAGCCTTATTTGCAAAAACGATTGTTCCCGGCATTGCTTTTTTTATAGAGTTATAAATCATACCGTTGCTACTCTGATTTCCTGTTCCAATAGAATTTGCTCCCCAGTTATTTTTAATTGTATCTATCGAGTCTGATGTAGGATTTACTTTATTTGTATTCTTCTCATTGTAAATTCCCCAGGAACCTGAATTGTTGGTTTTATACGACCACGAAGTATAATTAATTCCCTCTTCATTAAATCTGTTCATTACGTAATTCCATGCATCCTCAAGTCCAAAGCATGTAAACTCGCCAATATATGTAGGCACGCCGTAATTTGCGTTGTTAATACTATTAATTATATTATCGCAGGATTTTTTCTGACCATCTAAATCACTTATGTAATCCCATGTGTAATGATGGTATTCATACATTACATTTGTCCAACCATATTTTTGAGGGTTAGGAAGATTTGACGTTCCCCAACAGGATTCCATTATAATAATGTGGTTCGGATCTACAGAACGAATTGTATTGTACATTTCATTGTAAAAATTCCAATGCTTCTCTCCCGTTGTACCTGCCTTTTCTCCCGGTTCATTTAATGTATCATATGCAGCTACTGCCGGATTATTTGCAAAGTGAGCTGCAACTGTTTTCCATAATTCCAGAGTCTTGTTTTTGTTGTATGAATTTGAAAAAAATGTCACATCTGACACATTATCAATAACTTCACCTGAATGATCCTGTCCGTTTTGTGAACCAAATGCTCCGTGTAGATCTAATATTACATAAATTCCTCTTTGACTGCACTGTTCTACAAACCAGTCAAGTTTTCTGAATGCATTGTCTCTTAATACCCAATCATTTTTTGAAGAATCATATCTATATAAATTCATGTATGTGAATGGTACCCTTATAACACTCATTCCCAAATTTTTGCAATTATCAAAGTCTGACTCTGTCCAGTAATTATCTTCATAGTAATCAAGAAGACTGTACATTTGGTTTTCCCCGAATCTATCCTTTAAATTAGACATTAATGTCTTTTGATCCCTTACATTAGTGGAACACATCCAACTTTCCTGTACAAATAATCCTCCTGCATTTGTACCTCTCAAATGAACTGTGTTTCCATTTCCGTAATTATTTCTTATTGATGTTCCATAACATTTTAGAAAATCATTTGATGTGAAGCCTGTAATCGCTCCACTTACCTGTTCGGCAGTGCCTGAAGTAAATGTACCTGCTAACATTCCTACTGTTAAACATACTGTCAATATTCCTGCAGACATTTTTCTGCCTATAGCCTGTAATTTTTTCACAATAGTTTCTTCCCTTCTCTTATAATATTCGTTGTTTAACCTTAAACTACTAAAAAAATTATAGTCTTTTAATATGTGTTTTTCTATATGATAAAACTATTTTTATTATTTTTTGCATTTTCTTAAAATTTGCACTT
>OHRN01001119.1_pt1 | contig 9217 bp, 6 predicted proteins | sample 1578431 | NCBI WGS metagenome assembly OHRN01 (sample SAMEA3879507, study PRJEB24766) | human gut metagenome | biome: human-associated habitat; feature: feces | place: USA | collected 1985/1987 | reverse complement strand
AGTGATCTTCAGGCTTTTCCCATTTTGGGTGGTAAATGAATCCATTTCAAAGTTTTGCATCTTTGTAGTCAGGTTAGTTGGGTTGTTAAATGAATGGGAATAAGAAAATCCGTAAGAAAAGCATAATACGAATGCTAATAATAGATTCTTTTTCATATCTGTACAGAATTTGGTTCCCTGCAAAGATAAACATCCGGGAAGATTTATCGGTTCATATTTGAAATGATTCTTTGCGAAATTAACTTTCTTTTTGTGGAAAATAAGAAGGTACGGGAATGAAATATTTCCCGTGCCTTCTCTTATTATTTTATGCCTTTACGGTATTCTTATGCGTTCAATGCCTGTTCGATATCAGCAATAATATCATCCGCATTTTCGATACCTACCGATAGACGGATCAAGTCCGGGCGTACACCTGCTTCCATCAGTTGCTCATCCGACAACTGGCGGTGAGTATGGCTCGCCGGATGGAGCACGCAACTACGTGCATCCGCCACGTGAGTAACGATCGCAATGAATTCCAGTGAATCCATAAACTTGATAGATACGTCACGTCCGCCTTTCAGTCCGAAGGAGATGACTCCGCAGGAACCATTCGGCATATATTTCTGTGCAAGGCTGTAATATTTATTGTCCGGCAGTCCGCAATAGTTTACCCAGGCAACTTTCTCATTTTTAGAAAGATATTCGGCTACTTTCTGCGCATTACGGCAGTGTTGAGGCATACGCAGGTGCAACGTTTCAAGTCCCAGATTCAATAAGAAAGAATTTTGCGGGCTTTGGATGCTGCCGAGGTCACGCATCAGTTGGGCAGTTGCTTTGGTGATATAAGCACCTTTGCCGAATGCTTTGGTATAAGTCAGTCCGTGGTATGACTCGTCCGGAGTACAAAGTCCCGGGAATTTTTCAGCATGAGCATCCCAGTCAAAATTACCGCTGTCTACGATACAGCCACCTACGCTTGTAGCGTGTCCGTCCATGTATTTGGTAGTAGAATGAACCACGATGTCAGCTCCCCATTCAAATGGGCGGCAGTTGATCGGGGTCGGGAAAGTGTTGTCAACAATCAAGGGAACCCCGTGACTGTGTGCGATGCGTGCAAATTTCTCAATATCCAGTACTTCAAGAGAAGGGTTGGAAATCGTTTCACCGAATAAAGCTTTTGTATTCGGTTTGAAAGCTGCAGAAATTTCTTCTTCGCTGGCATCCGGATGAACGAAAGTCACATCGATGCCTAGCTTCTTCATGGTCACGCCAAACAGGTTGAACGTACCTCCGTAAATAGCGGAAGAGCAAACAAAGTGATCTCCTGCCTGACAGATATTAAAAATGGCATAGAAGTTGGCAGCCTGGCCGCTGGAAGTCAGCATAGCGGCTACACCACCTTCAAGGGCAGCGATTTTGGCGGCAACAGCGTCATTCGTTGGATTTTGCAGGCGGGTATAAAAGTAACCACTGTCTTCCAGGTCGAACAGGCGGGCCATCTGCTCGCTGGTATCGTATTTGAAAGTTGTACTTTGATAGATGGGCAATACGCGTGGTTCGCCTTTTTTAGGCGTCCATCCTGCCTGTACACACAGGGTTTCCGGTTTGAATTTGTTATCCATATAGGTTGTTTTTTAATTGAATGTCATTTTAATCGCGAATGTACGGAAAATCGGTAAGAATTGTTCCGCTTACAAGATCTTCTTCTGTAAGATACTGAACCAGATGAAAGCGACGATACCTTTTAGCATGCTGGAAAGGCTGATCGCCCACCAAACACCCGTAATACCCAGTCCCGCTGCCGCCAGCCCGATGGCCAAAGGTATGCGTAAGGTGTTACACGAGATGCTGATGATCGCCGGTGGAACTGTTCGGCCGGTACCGTAGAACATGCCTTGCGTGGTAATTTCCAACATCATGAGGATCATCGAATAGCCATCGATCCGGAGGAATATGCCGCCAGCCTCGTAAGCGGCTTGCTCCGGCACGATCAGTGAGAAGACCTCGCTACCGTAAAAGACGAATAGCAAGGTACAGAGCACGCCGATGATCGAAGTCATTTTAAGCGTCGTATGATAAGCGGTCAGGATACGTTCTTTCTTGTGTGCGGCGTAGTTCTGGGCGGTGAAAGCGGAGAGGGCCGTACTGAAGCCTTGTGAGGTGTTCCATGCGATCGCCTCCATTTGTCCACCTGCCGTAAGCGTCATCAAACCGATATGCCCTCCGTAGGTGGAAGCTGTACGAGCCATAAAAAGATTGATGATCGCGAAGAATGTATTTAATAACGCTACCGGCAGGCCCAATTGGAAGATCCGCTTGGTGTAGCGTTCCTTTAAACGGACAAAGAAAGGGAATCCACCGAACAATTTATTGCGGCATTTTAGCTGATAGACGAATAGTCCGCAAACCACCGCTTGGGAGATCCACGTAGCCCAAGCCGCACCTGCCGTACCCAAATGGAAGCCGAGTATAAATAAAGGATCTAGCACCATATTCAGTAAAAGACCTGTTCCGCTGATATAAAATGGAATCTTACTCAATCCCGAGGCATTATGAATCCCGGTAAACGCCGCCGAGAGGAAGATAAATGGGAATGCGGAAGCGACGATTCTCAAATATTCCACGGCGTTCAACGCAATCGGTTCCTCCAGTTTGTAGAAGCCGATAATCGGACGAGCGAGGACGAATAGCAAGAATCCCCAGCAAAGCGAGAGGATCAAGGCGATCGTTAGGTTATGGGAAGCGAATCCTCGGGCATCTTCCACGTTTTGCGCCCCGATACTCACCTCCGAGCCTACTTTATTCAAGTAAGAGATCGAGTTCGTCATCCAAGTAAGGATACCAACGGCGCCGATAGCGGCTACGGCCTCGCTTCCCAACCGGCCTACCCAAGCCATGTCGGTGATGCTATAGGCCATTTGGATAAATGAGGTACCCATGATCGGCATCGCCAGATTGAATAGTTGCCGGGAAATGACCCCTTCGGTCAGATTTTTTGTTCCTTGCATGATCGTTTGTTTAAATGTGCGCGAAAGTAGAAATAATTTTGCTACCTTTAGCGCCGTTAATCTTAAAGAATAGTATGATGATAACGAGACGGAATTTTTTGAAAGCGGGTGCCGCTGTGGCTGCGCTGAGTGTAGTACCGAATGGCTTTGCCTCTATCTTGGCTAAGAAAGAGAAAGCGATAGGAGTACAGTTGTATAGTGTCCGGGACGACTTGAAGACGGATTTTGACGGTACGATGAAGGCTTTGGTGGATATCGGTTATAAACGGATGGAAGCCGCCGGTTACCGGGATGGCAAATTCTACGGGAAATCCCCGGCCGAGATGAAGAAATATCTGGCGGATCTGGGTGCCCGTATGGTAGGTTCCCATACCGGAAGCGGTTTGCTGGCGGAGGGTGATACCAAGGGATGGGACTTCTGGAAAAAGAATGCCGCCGATACGGCAGAGGTAGGCTGTAAATGGATTGTTCAGGCGGGTTATCCCTCCAAAGATATCAAGAGCCTTTCGGACGTGAAGCGTTTAGTGGATCAATTTAATAAATGTGGTGAGATCGCAAAGGCGAACGGGTTGCGTTTCGCTTTCCATAACCATGTGGATGAATTCCATGAGTTGGAAGGAAAGATCCCGTTCGACGTGATGATCGAGAATACGGACAAAGGGCTGGTTACTTTCCAGATCGATACGGCTCAATTAGTGTATGGCGGTTTTAAATGTCATGATTACGTGAACCGTTATCCCGGTCGTTTCGCCAACTGGCACTTGAAAGACGCGAACGCGGATGGAAAGGGCAGCACAGAGATGGGCGCCGGAATCGTAGACTTCAAATCCTTATTCGCTGTGGCGGAGAAAGCCGGATTAGAGGATTACTTCATTGAGCAAGAGCGTTATAATATGACACCGTTGCAAGCGATGAAACATGATTATGACTTCTTGATGAATGCTTCTTATGTGAAGTGGTAAACGGGAGTATAGGCGTAGCCTTATGCCTGTATCGGTGTAAGGCTGCGCCTATATCAGTGTGAGGCTATGCCGATACTGGCGCAAGGCAACGCCAGTATTGGTGTTTTTTATCGGATAAACAGGAGTTCCCTATACTTCGGCAACGGCCACATCTGGTTGTCCACCATCAGTTCCAGATCATCGATATGGTCACGGATCTCATCCAAATAAGGGGCTACTGAGTCGTGGTAAGCGATCGCCTTTTCCCGCATATCGGTCAAGCGGTTCGCTTTCTTGCGGGCCTCTACCATCTCATCCACTTTCTTGGTCACGGCACAGATATGCCCGGCTATCTTACGAACCAAGCGACGGGGCTCTTCCGACATATCGCGGAATTCCGGGTCATCGCCGAATGTCTCTTTCAACTTCGCTATATTATCCAGCAATACGCTCTGGTAGCGAACGGCTACCGGGATGATATGGTTCAAGGATAAATCCCCTAATACCCGAGCCTCGATCTGTACCTTTTTGATATAGACTTCCCATTTTACCTCATTACGCGCTTCCAATTCTTTCTGGGTAAGTACGCCGGTAGACGTGAACATCTCGATCGACTCCGGTTTAAGATAAGCGTCATATTGCAAGGGAACACTATTTTGGCAATCCAGACCTCGCTTGGCGGCTTCCTCTTTCCATTCGTCCGAATAACCGTTTCCATCGAAGCGGATCGGCTTAGATTCCTTGATATAGGCTTTCAGCACCTTGAAGATCGCTACTTCCTTGCTTTTTCCTTCCGCTTGCAAAGCCTCTACGTCCTTCTTGAATTGTTGCAATTGATAGGCTACGGCGGAGTTCAACGCTAACATGGCTGATCCGCAGTTCACGGAAGAACCCGGGGCACGGAACTCAAAACGGTTTCCGGTGAAAGCGAAAGGAGAGGTACGGTTACGATCCGTATTGTCCAACAGCAGTTCGGGGATCTGCCCGAAGCCAAGATGCAAACCCTTTTTATCGTCTACCTCGATAGCGTCCTCGATAGAGCTATTCTCAAACTTATCCAAGATCTCGCTGATTTGCGTTCCGAGGAAAGTGGAGATGATAGCGGGAGGTGCCTCGTTCGCACCTAGGCGGTGTGCGTTCGTGGCGGAAGCGATACTCGCTTTTAATAAAGCGTTGTATTTATAAACGGCCATGATAGTGTTCACCACGAAGGTGATGAAGCGTAGGTTGTCCTCACGGTCTTTACCCGGAGAGAATAAGTTTACCCCCTTGTCTGTTCCCATAGACCAGTTACAGTGTTTACCGGAACCGTTTACCCCGTTAAATGGCTTCTCGTGCAATAATACACGGAAATTATGACGGCGGGAGACACGTTTCATGACCGACATCAATAATTGGTTATGGTCGTTGGCTAGGTTACATTCCTCGTAAATAGGAGCTAGCTCGAACTGGTTGGGGGCTACCTCGTTATGGCGGGTCTTTACCGGGATACCTAGTTTATAGCATTCGGTTTCCAAGTCTTTCATGAATTCTTGTACACGAGAGGGGATAGCGCCAAAATAATGGTCGTCTAATTGTTGGTTCTTTGCGCTCTCATGTCCGAGCAAGGTACGCTCGGTGAGTGAGAGGTCCGGACGGGCGGAATACAAGTCCTCGTCAACAAGGAAATATTCCTGTTCCCAACCTAGGTAAGTAATTATCTTATTGACATCCTCATCGAAATATCTATATACGTCCTTGGCGGCTTCTCCCAATACTTCGATAGAGCGGATCAGCGGGGTCTTATAATCCAGTGCTTCACCGGTATAAGCGATAAATACGGTTGGGATACAAAGTGTGTCATCTACGATAAAAGCGGGAGAGGAGGGGTCCCAAGCGGAGTAGCCGCGGGCCTCGAAGGTATTACGAAGTCCACCGTTCGGGAAACTGGAAGCGTCCGGTTCTTGCTGGACAAGCAATTTGCCGCTGAACTCCTCGATCATGCCACCGTTACCATCGTGTTCCACGAAAGCGTCGTGCTTCTCGGCGGTGCCATCGGTAAGCGGTTGAAACCAGTGGGTGTAATGAGTGACTCCTTTTTCCAGTGCCCACATACGCATGCCGGCTGCCACATGATTGGCGATTTCCCGGTCGATAGGTGTGCCATTGTCAATGGCGTGGGTCAAGGCTTTGTACGTTTCCTTGGAGAGATATTTCTGCATTGCCTTCCGGTTGAAGACATTCTCGCCATAGTACTCAGATACTTTGTGTTCGGGAGTAACGGCTTCCACGGCCTTTCGGTTGGATGCCTTCTCCACAGCATTAAAGCGTGAGATTGACATTGTTGAATTGTTTTATGTTTTTACGACGCAAAAATACAAAACAGTTGACAATTGACAGTCAATGATTGACAATTATTTAGTTTTCTCTATTAAATTGTCGATTTACTTCTCTAACTGTCAATTGCCAACTACTAACGGTCAACTATTAAAACAAACTCCAAGCCACCGTCAATCCCGCCATCACGATCGCTACCATGCTCATCAACTTGATAAGGATATTCAAACTCGGGCCGGAAGTGTCTTTGAACGGATCGCCAACCGTATCGCCGACAACGGTTGCCTTATGCGCCTCGCTACCCTTGCCACCGTGGTTTCCTTCCTCGATGAATTTCTTTGCGTTATCCCATGCTCCTCCGGCGTTCGCCATGAATACGGCTAATACGAAGCCCGTGCTTAATCCACCGATCAATAGTCCGACAACGCCTGTCACACCAAATATGAGTCCCGTTAAGATGGGGGCGATAATAGCTAAAACGGAGGGAAGTACCATTTCGTGTTGCGCTCCCTTCGTCGAGATCTCAACGCAACGGGCATAATCCGGTTGTGCCTCTCCAGTCAGAATACCCTTGATTTCCTTGAACTGACGGCGAACTTCCTCCACCATGTGCCCGGCCGCACGTCCTACAGCGTTCATCGTAAGGCCACAGAACATGAATGCCATCATGGAACCTAGGAACATTCCGGCTAAAACCTTAGGATTCATTAAGGTAACATCATAATATACCATAAAGTCCGAGAATGAGGCTTTAGATATTTCGATACTCCTGCCATCGGTAAAGTTCAGGACGGTCTCTCCTAAACGGAGCAAACCGATCTTGATCTCTTCTACATAAGAGGCCAACAGAGCCAAGCCGGTTAACGCAGCGGAACCGATAGCGAAACCTTTACCTGTAGCGGCAGTCGTATTTCCTAATGAATCCAATGCGTCTGTACGCTTGCGGACTTCTTTCCCTAGGTTACACATCTCGGCGTTGCCTCCGGCATTATCCGCTATGGGACCGTAAGCGTCTGTAGCCAACGTAATACCTAAGGTCGATAGCATACCTACGGCAGCTATACCGATTCCGTATAATCCCATGCCCACGTTCGTGAAGTCGAATCCGGAGGCGAACAAGAAGGAACAAATAATACCGACCACGACGGCAAGTACCGGGATGGCCGTAGAGAGCATCCCTAGTCCGAGACCGGAGATAATAACCGTTGCCGGGCCTGTCAGCCCCGATTCGGAAACCAGCCGGGTCGGCTTATAGGACTGGGAGGTATAATACTCCGTCGCTTGCCCGATCACGATTCCGACTAGCAGACCTACGATCACGGAACAACCGATCCAGAACCAATTCTCCATGCCTAATACATAAAGAATCCCGAACGTGGAGATAGCGATCAATACGGAACTCAAGTTCGTTCCTATGGCTAAGGCTTTCAGTAGTTGCTTGATCGTCGCGTTCTCATTCGTACGGACGGCGAAAATACCAATAATAGATAAAATGATACCGACAGCGGCGATAAGCATTGGGGCGACAACCGCCTTATATTGTAATTCTACGCTTCCGGAAGAAACGAATGCGGCGGCTCCCAATGCGGCGGTCGCTAGGATGGAACCGCAATAAGATTCATATAGGTCGGCTCCCATACCGGCGACGTCACCTACATTGTCGCCTACGTTATCGGCGATTGTCGCCGGGTCGTCCTCCGGGATCCCAGCCTCAACTTTACCTACTAAATCCGCTCCGACATCGGCGGCTTTCGTATAGATTCCTCCTCCCACACGTGCGAACAAGGCTTGCGTGGAGGCACCCATTCCGAATGTAAGCATGGTTGTCGTGATAATGGTGAGTTTATGGGTCGGGTCCAAAGCCTCGTCTGGGATGAAAGCATTTAACAGGATATACCAGAATGAGATATCCAGCAATCCAAGCCCAACGACTACTAAGCCCATGACCGCCCCGCTTCGGAAAGCCACTTGTAAACCTTTATTCAAGGAAGTACGGGCTGCGTTCGCTGTACGGGCCGAGGCATAAGTCGCTGTTTTCATGCCTAAGAAACCCGCTAATCCTGAAAAGAAACCTCCTGTCAGGAAGGCGATCGGAACCCATTCGTTTTGAACATGGAAGCCATAGGCCATAATAGAGAATAAGATTACTAGGACAACGAAAACCGAGGCGACTACTTTGTATTGCTGTTTCAGATACGACATCGCCCCTTCACGCACAAAGGAGGCGATCTTTTTCATCAACTCAGTTCCTTCACTCTCTTTCATCATTTGCCTGAAGAAGAACCAGGCGAATGCTAGCGCTAGGACAGACGCTAACGGGATAATCCAGAAAATACTCGTAATCATAACATGGTAGATTTAATGTTATACTTAAGAAAACAATGTGACAACACCTTTGCTTTCCGTGTAAATGTAGCAAAAATAAAAGAGGATGGAAACTTTTTCCCTAATAATAATGTTTCTAATTAAAAAAAACAGCATATTTGTTACCAGATTAAGAGACAAGAAATAAATGGCAGAAGAGACAAACCATAAACCCTATAGGTTGGGCTTGGCGCTTAGCGGAGGCGGAGCGAAAGGTTTTGCGCATATCGGCGTATTTCGAATGATGGAAGAATGTGCGCTAAGACCGGATATTATAGTCGGTACCAGTGCGGGAGCTTTAATGGGCGCTTTGTTTGCTGATGGTTATTCGGCGGCGGAGATCCAAGAGCTTTTTACCGGACGTGAGTTCTCGGAATTCGCCCAGTTGCAGATTCCTAAGGCGGGTTTGTTCGATAGTAAGCGCTTTCGTTATTTCTTGAGGCGACACTTGCGGACCAAGAACATCGAGGACTTGCAAATTCCGCTGGTGGTTGTCGCGACTGATTTGGATAATGGCGAAAGCCATGAATTTAGGAGTGGTCCTATTGTTGAGGCGGTGACAGCTTCTTGTAGTATCCCGATTATTTTCAGTCCTGTAGTCAT
>OHRN01001118.1_pt1 | contig 9227 bp, 8 predicted proteins | sample 1578431 | NCBI WGS metagenome assembly OHRN01 (sample SAMEA3879507, study PRJEB24766) | human gut metagenome | biome: human-associated habitat; feature: feces | place: USA | collected 1985/1987 | reverse complement strand
AATCTTATGTACACCTGCCTGTCCCATACGGTCGAAGCCGTCTACACGCCATTCGAATTTAGACTTCATGCCTCTCGGATGATATGTCTTGTAATTTGCTTTATGGTAAGTCTCTTGAAAACAGATCACTCCATTCAGACCATGATTAGTCAGTTCCTGATATTCTTCTGCTTTAAGGGGCATTACTTCAATTTGCAGGTTGCTGAAATAAGGTTTTGCCAAATCCAGCGCCCGGGCAATGTAGGGAACACCTGCTGCGGCAGGGTTTTCACCGGTTACGAGCAGTAGGTTCTCAAAAGGAGCCAGTCGTTTGATGGCTTTGTATTCGTTGACAATCTCTTCCTCTGTCAGTATCGTTCTCTTCATCGGATTGCTGATGTGGAAACCGCAATAGACGCAGGAGTTGGTACATGAATTAGTCAGGTAGAGCGGTACGAACATGGAGATAGTCTTACCGAACCGTTCCATCGTATATTTCTGACTAAGGCGTGCCATCACTTCCAGATAAGGAGTGGCGGCAGGTGAAATCAGCGCCATAAAGTCGTTGACATCCAGATGCTCTTTTTTACCCAATGCACGGCGTACGTCGGCATCTGTTTTGGAATAGATGGCTTTTGTCGTCTCTTCCCAGGATATTTTTTCTAATTCGTCTGAGAACATTTTATTTAATTGAAAGTTGAAAATTAAAAAGAAATGAGGTTGTGACTTGGTTTGGGGATATTCACAACTCATTATTTATCACTCTTGGCATTTTTCTTCAGATCACGGGATAATCTCATGGCGCAGAAATTTGGTCCGCACATCGTGCAGTATTCTCCGTCAATGTGATGTCCCGCGCGGAAATATCCTTGTGCCCGTTCCGGATCGAGAGACAAGTCGAACTGATCTTTCCAGCGGAACTCGTAACGGGCTTTGCTCAAGGCATTGTCGCGTACCTGTGCTCCCGGATGCCCTTTGGCAAGGTCGGCAGCATGAGCGGCAATCTTATAAGTGATAACCCCTACACGTACGTCTTCTTTATCCGGCAGGGCAAGATGCTCTTTCGGAGTGACATAACAAAGCATAGCTGTACCTAACCAGCCGATTTGAGCAGCTCCGATGGCAGAGGTAATGTGATCGTAGCCAGGAGCGATATCCGTCACTAAAGGGCCGAGTGTATAAAATGGCGCATCATGGCATTTCTCGATCTGACGTTCCATGTTCTCCTTGATTTTATGCATCGGTACGTGTCCCGGACCTTCGATAAATGCCTGCACGTTCTTTTCCCATGCACGAAGTACCAGTTCTCCCATCGTGTCCAGTTCTGCAAACTGTGCTTCGTCGTTGGCATCATGGATAGAGCCCGGACGCAGTCCGTCTCCCAATGATACGGCAACGTCGTATTGAGCTAGAATATCACAGATATCGTCAAAGTGTTCATACAGGAAACTTTCCTGATCGTGCACCAGACACCATTTGCTCATGATGCTTCCTCCACGGCTGACAATGCCGCACAGACGTTTATCGGCAAGATGAACATTATGACGGCGGATACCTGCATGAATCGTAAAATAATCTACTCCCTGTTCGCATTGTTCGATCAGTGTGTCCCGATAGATTTCCCAGTTAAGGTCTTCCACTACACCATTCACTTTCTCAAGTGCCTGATAGATAGGTACAGTGCCTACCGGTACAGGGCAGTTGCGGATGATCCATTCACGTGTCTCATGAATATTTTCTCCTGTTGAAAGGTCCATCAGCGTATCACCTCCCCATTTGCAGCTCCATAAAGCCTTTTCCACTTCCTCGTCAATGCTGGAAGTGGTGGCGGAGTTTCCGATATTCGTATTGATTTTCACTAGGAAGTTACGGCCGATAATCATCGGTTCGGCTTCCGGATGATTGATGTTGGCAGGCAGCACTGCACGTCCTTCTGCTATTTCTTTACGGACAAATTCGGGAGTAATGTGAGTCTCGATTCCCAGTTCCTCACAGTTCATATTTTCGCGGATCGCCACATATTCCATTTCCGGAGTGATGATTCCTCGTTTGGCGTATGCCATCTGAGTGATGGCTTCTCCCTTTTTGGCACGATAGGGAAGGGCAATGTGTTCAAAGCGGAGATGATCCAGACTTTTGTCATCACGTCTCATTTGTCCGTATTCCGAAGTGATTTCGGGGAGTTGCTCTACGTCACCGCGTCCCACAATCCATTCTTCACGTAAGCGGGGAAGTCCTTTCTTAAGATCAATGCTCATTGACGGGTCACTGAACGGACCGCTGGTGTCATATACGTATACTTCCGGATTCGGAGTAGCTATCTTTTCTTCTCCTTCGAAGCTGACACTGGGCACTTGTTCAACTTTCCGCATGGCTACACGGATGTTCGGATAGAGTTTACCCGGCAGATACACTTTCTGAGAACGGGAAAATTTTATTTTTTGTTCCATAGAATTTTATTATCGTATTATTAAGAATAGTGAAACAAACACTACTCCCTACTTATTACCTATTACTTATCACCTATTACTTATTCCAAAAATGCAGTTAAAGGTGAACTTGCTTCTGCTATAAAGTTATCAGCCTGCAGACCCAGTCCTGCTTCGTATGCCCGTCTTCCGGCTTTGAAGGCCAACGCCATTTCTACCGGATTGCCTGCTACGGCGATGGCGGTATTTACCAGTACGGCAGAAGCTCCCAGTTCCATTGCTTCGGCAGCGTGGCTCGGTGCACCGATTCCGGCATCTACGACAACGGGGATACCGGCCTGTTCGATAATAATCTGCAGGAATTCTTTGGTTTGCAGTCCTTTGTTAGTTCCGATGGGAGCGCCTAGCGGCATTACGGTAGCGGCACCGGCTTCTTCCAGTCGTTTGCAGAGCACAGGGTCGGCCTGGCAATAAGGTAATACGATGAAGCCCAGTTTAACAAGCTGTTCTGTAGCCTTCAGGGTTTCGATAGAGTCGGGGAGCAGATAGCGCGGATCCGGATGGATTTCCAGTTTCAGCCAGTTGGTACCAAAAGCTTCACGTGCCATCTGTGCGGCGAAAACAGCTTCTTCCGCATCGCGTACTCCCGATGTGTTGGGTAGCAACTGGATATTCGGATGAATAATATGTTTCAGCATGTCGTCTTCTTTGTCATCCATGTCGATGCGCTTCATTGCTACGGTTACCATTTCAGTGCCCGATGCCAGAATGGCTTGTTCCATTACTTCATTGGAATTGAATTTTCCTGTACCCAGAAAAAGGCGGGAGTCGAACTCACGGCCTGCGATTACTAACTTTTCCACTTTTCAATTATTTTATTTGATTATACATTTCATGTTCAAAATCTTTCGTGTTTCCGCTGCCGGATCCTCCGCCCGAAGAATCGTTCCGGAAAGCGCTATTCCGTTCACTCCGGTTTCGAGTATGGCGGGTATATCCTCACAGGTGATTCCTCCGATGGCTACTACCGGCAGTTCGATATTCGCTTCCTTCATCTGAGATAAAATAGCGGCATAACCTTCCAGTCCCAGAACAGGACTCAGGTTTTTCTTTGTAGTGGTAAACCGGAAAGGACCGATGCCGAGGTAATCCGCTCCGGCACGGTAGTGCTGTACGACATCTTCGAATGTATTTGCCGTACCTCCGATAATAAATGCTTCTCCAAGTAATTGTCGTGCCTGATCTATCGGCATGTCTTTTTTGCCCAGATGCACTCCGTCCACTTCCAGCTTTTTGGCAAGTTCGACGTGATCATCCAGAAGTAAGATCGCTTCTTTTTCTTTGCAGAGAGGCTTTAGTTGGAGGGCAACAGCTTCCACCTCTTCATACGGAGCTTCCTTCATGCGTAGCTGAATCCATTTACATCCTCCTTCAAGTGCCATGAGTGCCGATTCGAAATAAGTATACCGATCGGTCTGGTGGGTGATAAATTGTAGACTGACCATACTTTTACCCTCCACAAGCCGCTTTGATGACCACGAGGTTATCATTCTCCTGTAATGCGAATTTTTCCCATTCGGAACGTGGAATCATTTTGTTGTTTACGGCAATAGCGATGCCTTGTGCCGGAAGTTCCAGTTGGGCAGCCAGTTGTGTAAGGGTAGAAGCAGGAATCATTTCCACCTCTTTGTTGTTAACTTGTACTTTCATTGTCCTATCAGTATTAATAAGTTGAAAGTAAATACAAAGAGCGTGCTTATATAGAAAGGCGATAAGAAAGAAACACAATCCCTACGTCAGTACTAACTGCCTCAGGTTCCTAGGGTATAATCTCAGCCCCTCTTTGGGGCACCCCTTTGTCTTTACGGGAGCAAAGTAAGCGAAAAAGAAACAAAGATTCATCAAATTATCCGGTTTTTTTTCATTTTTCTTCCGATTCCCGTTTTTTGATAGGATGAGAAAAGACAAACCGTGCTCCGTTCTTATAATTCTTGTCAATCCAGATATCGCCTCCCATGCGTTGTATGGTCAGTTTGCAGATTGCCAGTCCCAAGCCTGTTCCCTGCACAAATTCGTTGAGCTTCTCAAAACGCTGGAATACCAGTTCCTGCTTGTCTTCGGGGATGCCCGAGCCTGTATCGGTCACAGAGAACAGCATACACTGGTCTTCTTCATCTATTTCATAATTCAGCGTGATACTTCCGCCGTCGGGAGTAAACTTCAACGCATTGTTCAGTAAGTTGATGATAACCTGCTGCAAACGTAGCGGATCGGTATAGAGCATATAAGGCTCTTTCGGCATCTGAAGCCTGACATCTATATCTCTTGTCCGGTTCTTTCTGGTCAGTGTGATCATGTTCTGGCAATGATTTACCAGTTCGCACCATTCATACTTGAACAGCAGTTTGCCTGATTCCAGACGTGATACATCCAGTACATCACTGATCAGTTGCAATAACAATTCGGAATTAGTCTGGATGATATCCGCATATTCCTTCTGCTCGTCCGTTGTTTCCACGGTATCGATCAGCAGGCTGGAAAAGCCGACAATGGCGTTCAGCGGTGTCCGTATTTCGTGGCTCATATTTGATACGAAGGCACTTTTCAGTTGATTGGCTTCTTCGGCACGCTCTTTGGCATGACGTAGTGCAATTTCCGATAATTCCAGTTTCTTTTTATCTTCCCTTAGTTGGGCTGTAGTCTTCTCAAGGTGATTCTTTAAGATTTTTGTCCGGTAATAATAATACAGTGAGATAAACAGTCCGCCTATCAGTACAAGGAAGGTAAACAGGATGAATTGCACTTCCGTCCGATATGCCTGAAAGAAAGGCACCTGTTGGTTGATGATAAGTGAATTGAAAGGTAGTTTCTTGTCCTGAAATCCCCATTCATGCAGTTTGTTGGCATCAAATTTGTATCTGTTGGGCAACAAATGAATGTGGCCGACATTGTTTTTCCCCTTGTCCAGAAATTGATAAGCCTGTTCTCCCATGCTTTTCCCTATTCCGTCGTATTGGGGGATATATCCTCCGATTGCCCAATAACCGATGGCGGTAGCAGTCAGGCTGAAAACAGGCAACTCTGGATTCGCTTTGGAGAAAGCATATACAGAGTTGTTCATATACGTTATGCCCCGATTGTCAATTCTCCAGATACCCAGTAGTGCAACCGAATTTTTGGGGACATCGCGTAGTTGTTTGACGGCAGCATCAAGGGTGTGGATACGGCCGTCAATATAGGTCGTCGATATTTCCGGATAGCGTTTCATATTCTTTTTTACCCACGCTTGTTCGGCAAGTCCGTTGTAGGTGTTGTCCGAGATGAACACTAAATGCTCCATATCCGGATAAAAGCTTCGCATCATTTCTATGTCCTTATCGATATCATATTCGTATGTGTTACAGTATATTATATTGTATTTGTTCATTCTTTCCGTTAAGTCGAGACTCTGAGGTTCATAAGTCCGTATATCAATAGAGTCTTCCGGAATACGGATGCCGTTGCGCGATGCCATAGCGCAAAATACGGGCAGTTGTCTGTACTTCTCGTCTTCGAGGTGCAGGAAACTGCTCCACGCTTCGCCACCCAGCAGGATAACCAGCTTGGCGTTCGGATGTTTGTCCAGAATGTTGGTAAGTCTTTTTTTCCATTTTCTGGATTGATTGAGGTCGGTAACATTCATGTTTTCTACGATGGTGGAATACTTGCCACCCAGTTGGCGGTACGTTTCTACGAACGTGTTGATATTATCGTAGGTATATTTAGTATCGGAATTATAGGACGTCACGAAAAGAATCTCCTCTTCCGGTTTTTCCGGAATAGCCGCATTGCCTGTAAAGGAGAATAAAAGAAAGGAAATAACGTAGACAATGCGCCATTTTTTATTTTTTAGCTGAAGTGTCATAATTGTCTGTTTTGATTTTCGGCTATTGCAAAAATACAAATTATGCCTTTGAAATACAATAGATAGTTTAGTTTTTTATGCTAGAAAAAAGGCCGCTGTGAAATTCACAACGACCTTTTCAATAGTATAGTTTAGCTTAATTTTAATGAGTCCGGTTACATTCGTTTTTCTACCACATCCCAGTCGATGATGTTCCACAGGGCGTTTACGTGGTCGGCGCGGCGGTTCTGGTAGTCCAGGTAGTAGGAGTGTTCCCACACATCAAAACCCAGAAGTGGTTTCAGTCCGGCGCGTACAGGGTTACTGCCGTTTCCTTCTTTGGTGATATGCAGTTTACCGTTCTTATCTACTGACAACCAGGCCCATCCTGAACCGAACAATCCGACTGCTGCTGCATTGAATTCTTTCTTGAAGTTTTCAAAGCTGCCGAAATCACGTTTGATGACTTCTCCCAGTTTGCCTGCCGGTTCCTTTTTCGAAGGTTTCGGAGCGAATTGGAGGAAATATAAATTGTGATTCAGCACTTGGCCGGCGTTGTTGAAGATAGCTCCATCGGGAGCGGTGGCAACGATTTCTTCTACCGTTTTGCCTTCATATTCTGTTCCGGGCACAAGGCTATTCAGATTATTTACATATGTTTGCAGATGTTTTCCGTAATGGAAATCAATTGTTTGTTTGCTGATAACTGGTTCTAAACCGTCGTTTGCGTACGGTAACTGGATTAACTCGAATTTCATAACTTCTTCTTTTTTATCTGTTATTTGACTATTTGTGATCATTAATAATAAACTTAAACATAATGTAAGCATTGTCTTCTAGTTTTTTATGTTGATTTACTATATAAACAGAGCCGAGGGGATGAAAGTTCTGGGTTCGGTGATGATTTTTTAGTGAAAATATGTTTGCGGCTAAAGTTTTATAGGGAAAACTATGTGTTATATATCGCAAAAGTTTCTATTTTTGTGCGCTCTTAAGCTTTTATTAATAAGTAAAACATATTTGTAGATGGTAAAGAAAGTTGGGAATTTAATTCCAAACACCTTTTTTATTACAAAAGGAAGTGGCGAATCAGACTTGGAGAAACACGCTGGTTCTTACCACATGGCTCTTTATGACGCCGGTATCTCTGATTTTAATATCATGACGTATTCGTCGGTGATACCCGCTACGGCACATCTGGCAACCATGGATGAACTAGACCTTCCTCCATTTGGTTCGGAAATGAAAACGATCATGGCTGTATCCCATGGATATCAGGATGAGTTCGTGTCTGCTGGTGTGGTTTACGCATGGATGTATAAGGATGAGAACTTTGATGAGAAGGTTGGTGGCCTTGTGTGTGAGGTCAGCGGACGTTACCGCATCGAGGAGCTTGAGTCTCGTCTGATCCGTGTTATTAACGATCTTCATCAGAAGACGTATGGGAAGTATTATCTTGGAGAGCTTAACTTTATCACCGAGGGAATTACGATCGAGAAACGCTATGGAACGGCGTTGGCCGCCCTTTGCTTCGTGGATTTCCTTCAACCGGAGATCGAGGAATAAGTCGTGTTGAGTATTTTTTGTGATATTTATAGAGCCGGTTCCTTTCAAGAGCCGGCTTTTTTGTTAACTTTGAGCAACAAAAAACATATAAATATTGTTTTCGTGATATGAAAAAGATAATTAATCCGTGGGAAGGGCTGGACGGTTATATGTGTTTCGGTTGCGCTCCGAACAATCCGCTGGGGCTGCATATGGAGTTTTTTGAGGATGGTGACGATATCGTGGCGTTCTGGAAGCCGCAAGGTACTTACCAAGGATGGCTACGTACGTTGCACGGAGGTATACAGACTACGCTGATGGATGAGTTGGCCGGCTGGGTGGTCTTGAGGAAGTTGCAGACCTCCGGGGTGACCTCACGCCTCGACGCCAAGTTTATGAAGAGTATCTCTACGGACGAGCCCCAACTGACGATACGGGGACGGATGACAGACCGGAAACGGAACGCCATCTTCATAGAGACCGAGATCTATAACTCGGCGAATGAGTTGTGTACCCGTGCCGAGATGGTTTATTTCATCACCCCGCAAGAACGTGCGATGGAGGAGTTTGGTTTTTGCGGGTGTAAGACTGAGGATGAACATTAGTATAAATAAAAAGAAAAGTTAGGTTATTATGAAGTATGTTGGGGCTCACGTGAGTGCGGTCGGTGGGGTTGAGAATGCCCCCGTTAATGCCCATGAGATCGGTGCGAAGGCTTTTGCCCTTTTCACCCGGAATCAGAGGCAATGGAAGTCGCAGCCGTTGAAGGCGGACAGTATCCATTTATTTAAGGAGCGGTGTGAAGCGTACGGTTACGATCCGGGATGTATCTTGCCGCACGATAGCTATTTGATCAATCTGGGGAACCCAGACGCCGAGGGATTGCAGAAATCCCGTGACGCTTTTCTGGACGAGATGACACGCTGCGAGCAACTGGGACTGAAAATGCTGAATTTCCATCCCGGAAGCCATTTGGGGAAGATGGAGGTGGATACCTGCCTGTCTCGCATCGCCGAGTCGATCAATATCACGTTGGCTCAGACGAGTGGCGTATGTGCCGTGATAGAGAATACGGCGGGGCAAGGCTCGAACTTGGGATATACCTTCGAGCAGATCGCCTATATTATAAATGAGGTAGAGGATAAGAGCCGGGTAGGAGTATGCCTCGATACGGCGCACACGCTTGCCGCCGGTTACGATATAAAGACACCGGAGGGGTTTGCCGAGACATTCCGTCATTTCGACGAGGTGATCGGCTTTTCTTATTTAAGAGGTATGCATCTGAACGATTCCAAAAAAGATTTGGGATCGCGTGTGGACCGGCACGAGAGTATCGGTAAAGGCTTGATGGGCCTTGATACCTTCCGCATGATCATGGCGGACCCCCGTTT
>OHRN01001114.1_pt1 | contig 9266 bp, 8 predicted proteins | sample 1578431 | NCBI WGS metagenome assembly OHRN01 (sample SAMEA3879507, study PRJEB24766) | human gut metagenome | biome: human-associated habitat; feature: feces | place: USA | collected 1985/1987 | reverse complement strand
GAACATTCGAAACATATACAAGAAACACTCTAGACTTACAGGCTATTCCAGTACTCAGAAAAATGACTCATTTACCTGTAATCATTGACCCATCACATGCTGGTGGTAAATGGTGGTTAGTAGAACCAATGGCTAAGGCAAGTGTTGCAGCAGGATGTGATGGATTACTTATTGAAGTACATAATGATCCAGAACATGCATTATGTGATGGGGCTCAATCATTAAAGCCTAAAAAATATACAAAACTTATTGAAGAATTAAGAGAAATTGGTAAAGTAGTAGGTAAAGAAATATAAGTAGAAAGGAAGTATAGTTATGGATTTACACGGGAGAAGTTTTTTAACACTTAAGGATTATACTAAAGAAGAAATCTATTATCTTCTAGACTTAGCTAAAAAGCTAAGGGCTAAGAAGAAAGCAGGAAAGATTGGTCATTCACTTGAAGGTAAGAATATTGCCTTATTATTCGAAAAGACATCTACACGTACAAGATGTGCTTTTGAAGTAGGTGTTCTTGATGAAGGAGGACATGCTACTTTCTTGACTCAGTCACAGATGGGAAAGAAGGAGTCAATTGAAGATACAGCGAAAGTATTAGGTAGAATGTTTGATGGAATTGAATTTAGAGGATTTAAACAGGAAAACGTTGAAGCATTAGCTAAGTATTCAGGAGTACCTGTATGGAATGGTTTAACAGATGTTGACCACCCTACTCAGACTTTAGCTGATTTCCTTACTATTCAAGAACATCTTGATAAGCCTTTAAACGAAATTAAGTTTGTATTTACTGGTGATATTAGAAATAATGTTTGTTATGGATTAATGTATGGTGCATGTAAGGTGGGAATGCATTTTGTATGTTTAGGTCCTAAATCATTAGAAATGGATCCAGAAGTTGTGGCTTATTGTCAGGAAGAATGTAAAAAGTCTGGTGGAAGTTTGACTATTACTGATGATACAGATGCAGTTGATGGTGCAGATGTTATCTATACTGATATCTGGGTTTCAATGGGTGAAGATGAATCATTGTATAAACCAAGAGTAGAATTATTAAGTCCATTTAAAGTAACCGAAGAATTAATGAGTAAGACACATAATGACAATACATTATTTATGCATTGTTTACCATCTTACCATGATTTCGAAACAGAAACAGCAAGAGTAAAACATGAGCAGGGATTAGATGTTCGTGAAGTGGATGATGAAGTATTCAGAAGCAAGAACTCTGTTGTATTTGATGAAGCAGAAAATAGACTTCATACAATTAAAGCTGTTATGGTTGCAACATTAGGTAAAAAAGATTAATGAAACATTTATTTACATCTTACTATGATGACAAAGGCATGTATGTCATATATAACGAAGAGACTGCGAATGCGGATAGTGTAATTGAGTATGTTGTTGTGATGTTAGAACAGTTTATCAATACACTTGCAGAAGAATCTGATGAGACAATTGAAAATGTAATAGAGATTGTCGGTAAGGATTTCAATGATTTTGTTTCCAGTTATTATGAAGGAAGCTATGAACTACTTGTTTCTAAGGCAGTGGATCGTGGTTTTGCGCATGAGCAGCAGGAATTAGTGGGAGTGAGAGATGAGAATGCGATTGGTATAGACTTAGAACTAAGTAATTATAGTGATCTATTCTTATTGATGTCATTGGCTGTTCTAAGTTGTGATTATAGTGATAATGCGAAAGATATATTTACATATCTTGAAAGCATGAATAAAAGTGATTCTGTAAATTAGACTGGAGGGGTTTTCCCCTCCTTTTTACGTAAAAAAAAGAAGAGGATTACTCCTCTTCTATTGCACCATCATAGGCTTGATTGATTGTTTTACTGATCTTATCTTTAGATATTGCGAGATCCTTCAGACTCTTTTCAAGAGTACCTAAGTTCTTCATGACTCTGTCATAACGTTCATCTAAACGATTTGTATCTTCTTTAAGTTTAATAATACGTTGTTCTATTTCTTTAATATTCTCAGAACGATTAAAATCCTTAGTAATATTAATAAGTGTAAAGACAACCCCCATAAGTGTAGAAGGAGATGTCATTAAGACCTTCTTATTATGTGCATAATCATATAAATCAGCACATTCATCACATAAATAAAGATAGATGGCTTCACTTGGAATAAACATTACTGCCTCTTCCAATGTTTCCTCGGAAATATATTTATTAGAAATATCATCTATATGCTTCTTTACATTCTTCTTGAATTCATTGTGATAACTAACATCCTTAGGATTATCTACTATCTTTAAATAGTTTTCCATAGGAAACTTAGAATCAATAATGAGTACTTTAGTATTACCTGGTAAATGTAAAGCTGCATCCCCTATTTTTCCATTACTCAAATGATATTGTGATTCAAAGATATGTGAATTATCACCACAATAAAGAGAAAGGATATGGTAGAGCTGATATTCTCCAAATGTCCCTCTCTTTTTTGTATTGGTCATAATCACATTAATATCATGCATATCATTGATCATCTGATTTATTTTTGTATCTGATCTACCTAGTGATGTACTCGCATCATTTAACATCGTAATAATAGAATTATATTGTCTGTCAAGAGATGAACTATTCGCTTCTGTCTGAACCATCTTCTCATGAAGTTTCATCTGTGTTGTATAGAGAAGATAAATAACAACAACCAATAGTACAATACAAATAATACTTAATACAATTTCCATATTACTTACGCTTTAAATCTACAATAATTTCTAAGCGAGGTGTATGAGGTTCTTTATCTAAAGAGATAATAGTATTCACATCGTACATTTCTTCTAACTGATGCAATGTTTTAGCGAGAGTACTCATGTTATCAGATACAATAATTAAATGTTTAATACCTGATAAAGTAATAGACTTTAGTAAATCTTCAGTCATGCCATCAACAGTTTCATTGATGATTAATGCATCATATCTATGATTCTTTAAATGATGTGCTGCCTGATCATTGACATGACCTGCAACAAATAACTTATTGTCTAATTCTAATCTCTTTGCATTTTCAGTGGCATCATGGATACTTACCTTATTGTCATCAATTGCGACAACTTTGTTTTCAAGCTGTAATTCCATAATTCCTGAACCGCAACCCATAGACAATACTTCTTCCTTCTTATCTAATAAAGAAGCAATCTGTCTTGTCTTTTCATCATCCATTTCTGGGTTAAGGATCATATCAGAACGTACTGAAATCTTGAAATCCTTATACTGTGCATGTGTCTGACCATAGATTCTCTTGAATCCCTGTTCATAGAAATCCTGATAACGAGATGTATTTACTGTATAATATAATGCAGTCACTTCATCCAATGCAGCGATTTCTTTAGTTACAGTCTGGCTGATACCATCCTGTCCAGTAACGAATGCTACCTGCATTTCTTCACCAATCTGTCTAACAATTAAGAATCTTAAGCCCTTCTTGAACTTATCATTATAATCACGACAGTTATTTGCATTAAGAATATCTTCAATCTTTACTAGTAAAGAATTGATCTTCTGTGTCTGAAGAGGACAATGATCCATTAAAGTAAGGAACTTTGTTTCACGCTGGTAAACGCCCACACATAACTTTCCACTGAAGTAAGTAATTGGGAAAGCAACGATATGACGATAATGTTCTGGCTCTTTCATTCCTACAACAGGCTTGATATCCAAGTCTTTTACAGATAAATCTGTATATTTATGAAGTGTTTCTTTTAATAATTCACGTTTATGAACTAACTGATCAGCATAATTCATATGCTTTAAAGCACATCCCATACACTGATTGTACTGATCACATTCAGGATCCTTTCTTGCTGATGAAGGCTTCTTATATGCAGTCACATGACCTAACATATAAGTCTGTGTCTTCTTATCGATTTCTACTTCAACCATTTCTAATGGTAAAGCATTCTGTACGAAAATAACCTTCTTCTTAATATAACCAATACCTTCACCATTAATACCAAGCTTCTTGATATTTATTTCTTCTCTTTCTTTTCTTGGTTTTGATGAAAATCTTCTTGCTGGTTTCTTATCGAAGTCTTCTCTTGCTTTTCTGTCAAAATCTCTTCTTGGCTTCTTGTCGAAATCTTTTCTTGGTTTTCTGTCAAAATCTCTTCTTGACTTTGATTCTGAGTCTCTTCTTGACTTTCTGTCAAAGTCTTTTCTTGGCCCTCTATTTTCTTTCTTATAGCCTTTGTCAGACCCCTTGTTGAAGCCTTTGCGGCTATCCTTTCTAGGTTTTCTGTCGTTGTTAAAGCTTTTTCTTCTTGGTTTACTCTTTCCAAAATCTTCTCTTGCCATTTTGCGTTGTTCCTCCTCAAGTATGCAATATGAGTTAAGTACATTCCTACATAGAAAATCTCACTTGCCCAATCAAATACAAATAAGATAACACAGATTGAGGTAAGTGGTCCATATAAAGATGTAAAATCTGCATATTTAAAATAATAGTTTAATGCAATATATAAAATCACTATCCCACCAGAAGTTATAAAGGCTCCCTGAAGGGCTTCATGATATGTGATACGTTCTCTTGGGACTATCATATAGATAGCCATAAAAAATAGGACCATAATAAGAAATAATAGGACAAAGCGCATAAATGCAATGCCATATAAAAAATGAAATGCTTTAGATATAGGTCCTGTTGCAAGTAATACAATAGAAATCAATAATATACCAAGTAACAGCATTGTCACCTTAAAGACATAGACATACCAGGCAATCACTGATTCACTTCTTTCTTCTAACGCAAACATCTTCTTAGAAATATCATAGATATTTCCTACACCTCTAGACACAGCATAAAAAGACCAAATAAACACTAATACAGAGACTGTATTTAAAGAACTGCCCTTTAATGTATCAATCAACATCTCTGCATAAGCCGGCTGTATAAACTCTTTAATAGCCATCTCTAGAATATCTACACTTATATGCAAAGAAGATGTTACAACTGCAATAATAGTCATAGTAGGGATCAGCAGGATGATAAGATAAAATGATAAAGCGGCACCAGAGAAGCTTGGTACATAATAACGATAGTCATCATATATAGCCATTGCTTTATTATATATATCTTTCATGACTGCTCACCTCCAAAAGAAAAAACACTTTAATCGTGTTTTTCTTCATTTTCTTTTTGACTTTCCTCTTCTGGAATAATAAGTCTCAATAATTCAATTCTGTTTTTATCAATCTTTTCAATAATAAACATACAGTCATCTACATAAACCTTCTGATGAGGGTTCGGTGAACCATTCACCTGACCTAAGACAAGACCACCAATAGATTCAAATTCTTCAGAAGCGAATTCTGTACCACAACGGTCATTGACTTCATCTATGTTTAAACTGCCGTCTACTAAATAGACATTCTTAGAGATTTTCTTTACTTCTTCACTATTGTCATCATATTCATCATCGATTTCACCAACGATTTCTTCAACAATATCTTCTAATGTCACAATACCAGCCATAACACCATATTCATCTAATACAACTGATAAAGACACATGCTCCTTACGCATAGAAGCAAAAACATCTGAAATATGATTAAATTCATAAACGAAATAAGCATCTCGCATATAATCTTTCACCTGGAAATGTTCATGATCAACAGGCTTCATTAAGATATCCTTGATATGTAATACACCAACAATCTCATCACCCTCTTCTGAAAGAACTGGTAAACGAGAATATTGTGATTCCTGTAATACAGCAACCACTTCATCATAAGTCGCATCATAATCAACTGTAGCCACGTGAATACGTGGTGTCATGATTTCTTTAATATCAGTATCACCAAAATCAAAGATATTATGCATCATTTCTTTTTCTTCATCTTCTAATACACCTTCTTCATGAGAAACGTTTACAATTGTCTTTAAGTCTTCTTCAGAAAGTGTAGGTTGTGGATCAATATTACCACCTAATATATGAATTAAGCCATGAGACACAGCTGTTAAGATAACGACAACTGGTGTAAATATAAAATTTATAAATTGAATAAAGCGACAGAATCTATAACATAATGCTTCTGCTTTACTTACAGCTAAAGTCTTTGGTGTAATTTCACCAAAAATAAGAATCATTAACGTAACAAACCCTGTTGCAACCGCAACACCTGTTCCTTCATTACCAAATACACTAATTACAAAAGATGTAGTTAATGAAGAAGCTAAAATGTTGACAAGGTTATTGCCTACTAGAATTGTACTTAACAAATGATCTGTATCTTCTAAAAGATTAGAAACAATTAAAGCCTTGGCGTGATGAGGATCCTCTTCATCCTCACTTACAGTCTTTACTCTAATCTTAGAAACAGACATAAATGCAGTTTCTGCACTAGAAAATAAGCCTGACAATCCAATCAATAAAATAAAAATAACAACCATCATTATCTGACTCGAGTCCACGACACTATCATACTCCTTTAATAACTATATTGAGTGCTATATACAAAAGCACAAGTATATTATACATTTTTTATAAGAAACATCAATAAAAAACAAAAAGGAGGAACAAATGTTCCTCCCGATGAATGATTATTATTTAAGTAATGATCTATATAATGCTTCAATATCTTCAACTGAAGTATCTCTTGGGTTACCTGGACGGCAAGCATCAGCATATGCATCCTTAGCTAACTGAGGAATATCCTCTTCCTTAACAACACCCTTAAGAGTCATTTCGATACCAACATCTTCACCTAACTTCTTAACAGCATCTACAGCAGCTTTACGGTATTCTTCCTGAGTCATACCATCAACACCTTCAACACCCATTGCCTTAGCGATGTCTTTATACTTTTCACCAGTATATTCAGCATTGTATTCCATAGTTGTTGGAAGTAAGATTGCACAAGCTTTACCATGAGGCATATCATAGTAAGCACTTAATGTATGAGCCATAGAATGGTCAACACCTAAACCTACGTTAGAGAATCCCATACCAGCAACATACTGACCTAAAGCCATACCTTCACGTCCTTCAGCAGTGTTTTCAACAGCACCTCTTAATGAACGAGCGATAATTTCGATAGCTTTAATATGGAACATATCTGAAAGTTCCCAAGCACCTTTAGTAATATAACCTTCAATAGCATGAGTTAAAGCATCCATACCTGTAGCAGCAGTTAATCCTTTTGGCATTGAAGACATCATGTCTGGGTCAACAACAGCAACTACTGGAATATCATGACTATCTACACATACGAATTTACGTTTCTTTTCAACATCAGTGATTACATAGTTGATTGTAACTTCAGCAGCAGTACCTGCAGTAGTAGGAACAGCGATGATTGGAGCACAAGGATTCTTAGTTGGTGCAACACCTTCTAATGAACGTACATCAGCAAATTCAGGGTTTGTAATGATGATACCGATTGCTTTAGATGTATCCATTGAAGATCCACCACCGATAGCTACGATACAGTCAGCACCTGCTTCTTTAAATGCAGCTACACCAGTCTGCACGTTTTCAATAGTTGGGTTTGGTTTAATGTTGCTGTAAAGAACATATTCAATACCAGCTTCATCTAATAAATCAGTTACTTTCTTAGTAACACCAAACTTTACTAAATCAGGGTCAGAAGCAACAAATACTTTCTTAAATCCTCTTGCTTTAATTTCTTCAGGAACAGCTTTAATAGCACCTGCTCCATGATAACTTGTTTCATTTAACATGAACTTATACATGATTATCGATCTCCTTTTAATTAACTTTTCTGTCTTCATGTTAACATTGTAAGTGTTATCATTCAAGTGACAGATAAGTGGATTTGTCACTTTGTGAATAAATTTACAAAAAAAAAGACAACTGATTTTCATTTCTCAATTGTCTTTTCTTTCCCATAATATTCAATTTTACTTACGCTTACTTTAATTGACAGATTATTCAGTGATTCTCTTTTTTGTAGTTAATACAACCGCAAATAAAGCACTTACTACTAATAATGAAGCATATAATGCAACATTCATAGTATCACCAGTTTTTGGTGCTTCTTTTTTTGCAGTAGTTGTAGTATTTGTTTTCTTGTCATCTTTTGCTGCAGATGCATTAGGTGTAATTGTAGTTGTACCTTTATCATCTGATGGCTTTGATGGAGTAGTAGGTTCAGATGGTTTTTCTGGAGTAGTTGTTCCAGTAGTATTTAACTTAACTGGCACTTGTACTGTGTATACTGAATCCTGACCAGTAAATTTTAAATTTAATGCAATTGTGTCGATTTTTGAAGCAATTTCTTCCCATGTTAAATGGAATTTTTGTAATTCAGGCTGGAAATAAATTGCATTCTTTAAATCATCTTTGCTGACTGTAAGAGTTCCTTTACCATTTGCATCGAATTCAACTTTAGGTTCAATAGTTGTATTAATATATGTATAATCAGAGCTCCAAAGTTCAACTTGCCCGAAAACAACTTTTCCATCTGTAGTATTCACATCGAGTACGATATCATTGTCGCCTGTAAATGCATTAGATTTTAATGTTGCAGAAGGTTTAGTTGTTTCTGAAGCATCTAATTTAATTGGTACATAGAAAGTTTCACCTGTAATGTAAGTACCTTTTCTAAAACCCATGCTGATTGCAATTGTATCTACTTTAGTCCAATCTAGTTGATTTACTTCTTCTGCGTGATAATAATACTTTGCTTTTTTAATAGCATCACTACTAAATGTAATTTTTCCTTTTCCATTTGCATCTAATTCAACTTTAGGTTGAATTGTTGAGTTAATGTATGTTGAACCATCACCATTTGAATCAAATGGTTCAATTGAATCAACATAGAAGAAACCACCTTTACCATCTACTTCGAAAACAATATCATTGTTTCCTGTCCAACTATCAGTAAGCTGCTTATACTCAGGTTGATATGTAGAAGTTGTTGTTTCAGTTACTGCTGGAGTATTTTCATTTACTACTGCATCTTCCGCAAATACTGCTGTTGTAGATAATGCAGATACTGATAATGCACCAGCGACTAACATTGTCATAATAGTTTTCTTATTCATCATCGTTTTCTCCTTCTTATATATTTTGTCTAGAGAAGATTTTCTATACTTTTAAGACAACGCAAAAAAGACACAAATTATCTATATTACATAAATAATCTGTGCCTAGGCGTAATTATAAAGTTGCTAAAAAGGGCAGTCTCAGTTACTGTCTGTCTGTCTGTCTGTCTGTCTGTCTGTCTGTCTGTCTGTCGTAAGCGTAGCAATTATTAAACATGACTGTCAACCCCTTTTTTTATCCTT
>OHRN01001096.1_pt1 | contig 9366 bp, 8 predicted proteins | sample 1578431 | NCBI WGS metagenome assembly OHRN01 (sample SAMEA3879507, study PRJEB24766) | human gut metagenome | biome: human-associated habitat; feature: feces | place: USA | collected 1985/1987 | reverse complement strand
GTAGGGAGGGGGGAGTCGGAACACCCCTCCCTGCCTCTGGCCCAGCGGAGCGTCCCTGCACGCTGAAGGCAGGCAGAAAGTCACCCCGCAAAGCGCACACTTTTCTGGTTCTCTTTTGGTGTCAAAAGAGAACATCCCCGGGCAGCAGTGTTTTAGTTCCCCCCCTTTTCAGCCATTCGCGCAGTTTTAACCCCCATTCGTGCAGAATTTCTTTCGTTTTTGCCTAGTTTATGGTATATTTATGGTAATGACACCCCCGTATAAACCCCACACGAAAGGAGCGAAATTTTATGAAAGCCAAACGCATTGTAAGCATCCTGCTGACCGGCAGTATGCTGCTGTCCCTGCTGCCGGTGTCTGCACTGGCAGCCGCCCCGGTGTTCGATGCACCCGCCCAGACCACGGCCAAAAAGGCTGCACCCCTTGTACAGGAGGCCGACGCCTCCCGCAGCACCGAGGAGGAAGCCGCCACCCGCAGCAGCCGTGATCTGGACGCAGAAAACGGCACCGCCGAAAGCATTACTACCATCCAGCTGAACGCCGCTGGCACGCCCGAAAGCCGCGGCGACTCTGGGCATTGGAAATGTGACAACGCAACAAGCTCTAACTTACATTTGTACGACGGCACCTTCACCCTGCAGCCCTCTTCGGAGCCCGGGGCTGTAAGCGCATTGCAGGTAGATCTCTATATTTTTGAAGATGCCAAATTTAACGGCGGCACCGTCGGCCATCATGCCTACAACTACGGCAACATCTCCAACGGTACCTTCCAAGGGGAGGTGTACAACTACGGCACCATCTCCAATGGTAAATTCCAAGGGGAAGCGTACAACTACGGCACCATCTCCAACGGCACCTTCCAAGGGTCTGTGGGCAACTACCAAACCATCTCCGGCGGCACCTTCCAAAAGCCTGTGAACAACTACAAAACCATCTCCGGCGGCACCTTTGAGGGACCTGTTGAGGTATACGCCGCCAGCGGAAATGCCACGATCGAGGGCGGGACCTTTGAAAAGAGCATGGCGCTCATGAATGATGGCGCTTCCATCATCATCAGCGACGGCCTGTTTAACGGTGCGGTTGTCGACGAAGGATGCCGCGCCCCGCTTTCCATCACCGGCGGCCTGTTTACCAAAGCTGTGGATGTAAGCAGAATCATCCCGGACAACCTTTCTATCACCGGCGGCTACTTTGTGGACAAGCCCGCTCTGCCGCAAGGCAGCGACACCCGCTTTACCACTGTGAGCGATCAGAATGGCGGAAACTTCCAAGTGCCTGTAAATGATGGCTTTTCTGACAGCTACACCAGTCTTTTTGTCCCCAGCGGATCGTCTGAGCAGCCCAACACCATTACCGTAAAGACCGCTGCCCCACTGACCGACTGCCGTGCAGCCGATGCCGATGCCGATGTATCCATTATGAGCTCCGTAGTCAGCAAAGGCGGCAACACTTACGAGATCCCTGTGCGGGGCTATGAAAAGATCGTGCTGGTGACCGAGGAGCCTTCGGCACCTCCAACGGACAACCCCGGCGAGCTTGACCCGGCGTTCTCTTCCGGCGCAGCCGCACTTGGCGTGGTACTGGGCACTGCGGGTCTGGGTTATGCCACCTATATCTACGGTTCTTCCCTGTACCTGCACTATGCGCTGCCGGGCGGCTTTATCCCCTCCACCCGGCAGGAGCTGGCAAACGTCCTGTGGACGACTGCCGGCAAGCCCGACCCTGTAAGCACCGCACTGTATACCGATATCCCCGCTGACGCTATCGAGCAGCAGAAAGCCGCCCGCTGGTGCGCAGAGCAGGGTCTGCTCTCCGACCACGGCGCAACCTTCGGCCCGGACACCAAGGTGACCAATGCCCGCATCATCCGCGCATGGAACAGCCTGAAAAAGGTGCCTGTGACCATCACCAAATAATCATCCTCACATTCATCCTTTCATGTACATCGCCGCCCGGCTTGTCTCCACAGGCCGGGCGGCGGTGTTTTTGCGGGTGAAACCCTCTCGTGAAAATGCGTTTGTCGCGCTCCGCAGAGCGCGACAAACGCAAAATTTAAAAAAATTTTTTCCGCTTTTTATGCGCAAAGCAGCGCGGCGCGCATTCCAGATCGTCCCGCCTTATTCCTCCATCTGCTTTGCCAAAAAGGCCGCTGCCACTGCAACCGCCTTGCACTGGGCATCCTCCGGGCAGGCGGTGCGGTCCTCGGTCAGTAAGCCCACCGCGCCGGTCACGTCCCCGCCCGCCAGCACCGGCGCGGCGCATAGCAGCACCCGGGGTGCGCCCTCGCAGGGCAGCAGGGTCTTTTCCGGGTTGCCCGGGCTCTGGTAGGGCTTGCGGGCATCCATCAGCTTTTCCAGCGGCTGGCTGATGCTGCGGTCGGTCAGCTCCCGCCGCCCGCTGCCGCTGACTGCCAGAATGCGGTCCCTGTCGCACACAAAGGCGGTCAGTGCAAACTGGCGGCTGAGCACCTCTGCCAGCTGGGCGGCAAGGGTGTTCACCTCGCCCATGGGCGAGTACTTTTTAAAGATCACTTCCCCGTCGCCGGTGGTAAAGATCTCCAGCGGGTCGCCCCGCCGGATGCGCTGGGTGCGGCGGATCTCCTTGGGAATCACCACCCTGCCAAGCTCATCGATGCGGCGCACGATACCGGTTGCTTTCATTATTTTGCCCTCCTTGCGGTTTCCTTTGTATGTAGTATCTGTCAGCGGCGGCAAATTATACCGGCAGCGCATTTTTTGCTTTGCCCGCCGCATTGCGTTCCGGGCGGGGTTCTGCTACAATAAATAGGAATAAACCCAAAGAAAGCAGGTGTCCGCATGGCACACATCCTTATTCTGGGCGGCGGTGCCGCCGGACTGGCCGCTGCGCTGGCGGCTGCGCAGGCCGCGCCCGCTGCCCGCGTCACGGTGCTGGAGCGCAACCCCAAGGTGGGCAAAAAGCTGCTGGCTACCGGCAACGGCCGCTGCAATCTGGACAACACCGCCATTGCGCCGGAAAAATACTTCACCGCCGACCCCGCCGCGCTGCGGCCTTTGCTGGCGGCGGTGGATGCCGCCGCGCCGCTGACGTGGTTTGAGCAGCTGGGGCTGTACACCCGCACCGATGAGGCCGGGCGGGTGTACCCCTATTCCAATCAGGCGGCCGACGTGCTGGCGCTGCTGGAACTGCATTTGCAGCGGCACACCGTACAGCTGCGCCCCGGCTGCACGGTAAGCACCCTGCGGCAGAGCAAGGGCGGCTACGCGGTGCAGTTTACCACCGCCGAGGGCGGCACCGAAAGCCTGCGGGCAGATGCCGTTATCTGCGCCATGGGCGGTGCCGCCGGGCCGCAGTTCGGCACGGACGGCTTCGGCACCCGCTTTGCCGCCGACTGCGGCGGGCAGATGCGCCCCCTTTACCCCTGCCTGACCGCCCTGCAATGCGCAAAGCCGAACAAGAGCCTTGCAGGCATCCGCGCCAAGGCCGCCGCCCGCCTGCTGGACGGCGACCGGGTATTGGCTGAAGAAATGGGCGAAGTACAGTTTACCGACTACGGGCTTTCCGGCATCTGCATCATGCAGCTGTCCGGCCTGCTTGCCCCCGGGCGCAGCCCGAAGCACCCGGTGGTGGAGCTTGATCTCTTCCCCGCTGTGCCGGAGACAGAGCTTGCCGCCCTGTTTGCGGCGCGTACACCGCTGCTTGCCGAGGACACGGCGGCGGCGTTCTGGCTGGGGCTTTTGCACGGCAAGCTTGGCCGCGCCCTCTGGGCTGCCGCCGCCCTGCCGGATACTGCCCCCCACGCCCTGCCTGCAGGCAGCTGGCAGAAGCTTGCCCACACCGCCAAGCACTGGCGGTTCGAGGGGCTGACCCCCTGCGGCTGGCGGCAGGCGCAGACCACCGGCGGCGGGCTTGCCCTGACTGAGGTGGAACCGACCTTCCAGTTCAAGGGCTGTCCGGGGCTGTACTTCGTGGGCGAAACGCTGGACTGCGCCGGAAGCTGCGGCGGCTTCAACCTGCACTGGGCGTTCGGCAGCGGCCTTGCCGCCGGGCGGGACGCCGCAAAGCACCTTTGCAGCCGAAAACGGTAACAAAAAAGGGATCCTGAAGCGCCAGCTGGCGCTTCAGGATCCCTTTTTATTTTTACTCGCCCTTGGAAAGCAGCTTTGCACGCTCCAGCGCGGGGCGCAGTGCCAGATACAGCACCACGGCGCAGGCAGTGGAAGCCACACTGTTCACAAAAGTGACGCCGCCGGCGATCTTGGTCAGCGCCTGTGCCACGGTGTACTCCTGCCCAAAGATGTACACGTTGCGGAAGTAGCCAAGGAAGGGGTCGGTGAACACGTTCAGCAGCAGACCGGAACCCGCAGAGACGATCACCTTGACCAGATACCCGGCGCTGTGACGATCCTGATCCCGCAGCTTGAACACCTTATGTGCCACGGCACCGCAGGTGATGCCGATGATGAACTTGAGCACGAAGGTGGTAATGGCGTAGCCCGGATCACCGGCAAGGATATCTGCCAGCGCCAGACCGATGGCACCCGCCAGACCGCCGGATACGCCGTCCAGCAGCAGCGCCGTCAGGGCAGTAAAGGTGTTGCCCAGATGGAACGAGGAGCCGCCGTAGAACGGGATGCGGAAGAACAGGTAGGCCACAAGGCTCAGCGCAGCCATCACGCCGGTAAGCGCCAGTTCGTGCACCGTAAAGCGGCGCTTGTACAGCACACTGAAAAACAGGATCAGGATAACGACGACTGCCAGCAGCAGCCACATTGCAGTAGTAGACATGATACTTTCCCTCCAATCGCGCCGATAACCCCACAAAACCACTTGACATTTGGGTGTCCGGCGGGTATGCTCCTATTATACGCAGAACTGACCCCATGAAAATACCCAGAACAAAGTTTTTTTATGGGGTCAGTTTGGCGCAATGCCCAGATGGGAGGGATATTCTATGGTACATCTGACCACGGCACTGGACCCGGCTTCGGCGGTGCCGCTGTACGAGCAGCTCTACCGCAGCCTTGCCGCCGAAATGCGGGCGGGCACCCTGACGGCGGGCACCCGGATGCCCGGCAAGCGGCGGCTGGCGGCAGAGCTGTCGGTCTCGGTGAACACGGTGGACACCGCCTACCAGATGCTGGCAGCCGAGGGCTACCTGACCGCCCGGGAGCGCAGCGGCTTCACAGTGCAGGAGTATCTTGCCCTGCCGCAGGGGGTGCAGCCGCCCGCCGCGCCCTCTGCGCCGGTGGCAGCGCACCCCGCCGATGCTGCTCCGCCGGTACAGTTCGATTTATCCACCCGAGGCGTGGACCCGGGGCTGTTCCCCTTCCGCACATGGGCGCGGCTGCAAAAGGAACTGCTCTATTCCGCGCCGGAGCTGCTCACCCCCGGGGATGCCCGGGGCGATGCCGCCCTGCGGCAGGCGCTGGCAGGGTATCTGGCCGAGTACCGGGGCGTGCAGTGCGACCCGGAGCAGCTGGTGGTGGGCGCAGGACTGGAATATCTTCTAGGGCTGCTGGCCCCGCTTTTGCCCGGCCCTGCCGCCGTGGAGACTCCCGGCTACCCCCGCGCCCGGCAGGTGCTGGAAAACAACGGCGTGTCCTGCCGCTGCCTGCCGGTGGACGCGGATGGGCTGTCGCTGACAGCCCTTTCCGCCAGCGATGCGGCGGTGTGCTACGTCACCCCCAGCCACCAGTTCCCCACCGGGGTCACCATGCCCGCCGGACGCCGGGCAGAGCTGCTGCACTGGGCAGCCCGCGCCCCGGGGCGGCGGTACATCATTGAGGACGACTACGACTCCGAGTTCCGCTTTGATACCCGCCCGCTGCCCAGCTTGCAGGGCATGGCGGGCGCAGACGGCCCGGTGGTGTACCTGTCCACCTGCTCCCGCAGCCTTGCCCCGGGCATCCGCATTGCCTATATGGTACTGCCCCGGCAGCTGCTGGGCGCGTGGCAGGCCAAGTACCGGCTGTACTCCGGCACGGTGGGGCGGTTTGAGCAGCAGACCTTGGCGCGCTTTATCACCGGGGGGTATTTCACCCGGCACTTAGCGCGGGAGCGCACCGCCTACAAAGCCCGCCGGGATGCGCTGGTGGCGGCGCTGCGCACCTCCTTTGCGCCGGAGGAACTGACCCTTGCGGGGCTGCACACCGGCCTGCACCTGCTGGCACAGCTGAAAGACCCGCCACCGGATGCCGCCCTGCGGGCAGCTGCCCGGCAGTACGGGGTGCGCTGTTCCCTGCTGAGCGACTACGACCTGACCGGCACGGCACACTCTGCCGCCGGGACGCTGGTGCTGGGTTACGGCTCGCTGCCGGACGCGGACTGCGCCGCCGCCGGGGAGAGGTTGAAAAAGCTCTGCACCGCCGCCCGGGAGGCATCAGACACCGTATAGTGTCCGCCTGCCCAGTCCCCGGGCAGGGCGTCGGCGGTGATATCCACCGGCTCGGCGCTGGTGGCTAAAAATTCCAGCGTGCGTTCCAGTGCAGCAAGGTCTACGGCGGTCAGACTGGTCAGCAGACTGCCGCTCACCTCCCGCAGACCCTGCGGCAGGGTGGTGGGCAGCAGCTCCAGCGCCTGCCGGAAAAACGCATCCCACACCGCCGCCCGGGCGGCGGCGCTGCGCCGGGGCGAAAGAGAAGTGTCGGCATCCAGCGCCGCTAAAAAGCTGTGGGCATCGGCGGCGGAGATGCCCTGCACCCCGGTGCCTTTGCCGTACCGCGCCAGCTGCTCCGGTGTGAGCGCCCCGGTAAAACCCACCCGCACTGCACCGTACCGCGCCGCAAGCTTTGTCAGCACCGCCGGGGCGATGGCAAGATAGTCGGTATCCTCCGGCAGGGCGAACACCTCGCTCAGCGCTTCCCGGCAGCGGGCGGGGCCCGCGGCGGCGTAACAGTCCGCAAGAGGGACGTTCTTGCCCCCAAAGGGCACTTCCAGCGCGGCGGGCACCGCCAGCAGATGGATGCAGTTCTGCCCGGCGTTCAGGTAGGCCAGCACAAAGCCCGGGGTCTCGTCTGCCACGCACAGCAGCACGGTGCACCGGTCGGCGGCTTTGGGCAGACGGATGGGCACTCCGCTCTGGCTTTTTGCGGCCTGCCGCAGACTGCTGCGCAGCTGGGCGCGGCTGAGCAGCACTGTGCCGCCCACCAGCGGCAGCAGCACCAGCAGGGCGGCGCACAGCGCCGCCCAGAAGGGACGCCAGCCGCTGCGTTTTGCGTGTTTCATGGCTCTGCCTCCTTTTTGTGCATAAAGCATAGCCCACCGGGCGACCCTTTATGCAGAAAGGCAGGGATGCTGTATGGATAAAACAAATACCCCCAACGAAAAAGACCGCGAGGAACCGGAGGACTTCTGGCTGACGCTGGAACCCCTTCCCGTCCCCGACCCCGAAAAGCCCTCCGCACCGCATGAGGAGTAAGGCTGCTGCATAGGATACGGTAAAAAGGGGGGATGGGATGCCGGAGGGGTTCATGCGGGGAATCGAGGCCGTGAACGGCATCGTGTGGGGGCCGATGGGGCTGGGGCTGCTCTTCGGCACCGGGCTGCTGCTGACGGTGCGCACCGGGGGCTTCCAGCTGCGGCGGTGGGGCTACTGGATGCGGCACACCCTCGGTGCTATCCTGACCGACCGGAGCGTCACCGCCCATACCGCCCGCGAGGAACAGGCCATCAGCCAGTTCCAGAGCCTGTGCACTGCGCTGGCGTCCACCATCGGCACCGGCAACCTTGTGGGAGTGGCTACCGCCATCCTTTCCGGCGGGGCGGGGGCGGTGTTCTGGATGTGGGTCATGGCGCTGCTGGGCATGATGACCAGCTACGCCGAGAATGTGCTGGGCATCTACTACCGCCGCAAAGACCCGGCGGGCGGCTGGCGCGGCGGGCCGATGTACTACCTGCGGGACGGCCTTGGCGGCAAGCCGGGGCGGGTGCTGGCGGTGCTGTTTGCTGCGTTCTGCGCGCTGGCAAGCTTTGGCATCGGCAACCTGAGCCAGCTCAATTCCATCGCGGGCAACCTGAAAGCGGCGTTTGGCGTGCCGGAGGCCGTTACCGGCGCAGTGCTGGCGGCAGTGTCGGCGGTGATTTTGCTGGGCGGGCTGAAGCGTGTGGCTACGGTGGCAGAAAGGCTTGTCCCCGCCATGGCGCTGCTGTACATCGTGGGTGCGCTCACCGTGGTGGGGGTGCACATCACTGCCGTCCCGGCGGCGCTTGCCGCCATCGTAAAGGGCGGATTCGGGCTGCGCGCCGCCGGTGGGGGCATGGTGGGCTACGGGCTGTCCCGGGCGGTCACTTGGGGCTTCAAGCGGGGTGCTTTTTCCAACGAAGCCGGGCTTGGCTCCTCGGTGATGGTGCACGCGGCTTCCAACGTAAAAGAGCCAGTGCAGCAAGGGATGTGGGGCATTTTTGAGGTGTTTGCGGACACCATGGTGGTGTGCACCCTGACGGCGCTGGTGGTGCTGACCTCCGGCTTTGTGAATCTGGACACCGGGCGCATCGCCGCCGGGGCGGCGGGCAGTGCGCTGGTGGGGCAGGCCTTTGACGCCGTGTTCGGTGCACTGGGGTCCAAGCTCATTGCGGTGTGCATCCTGCTGTTCGCCTATTCCACCGCGCTGGGCTGGAGCTGCTACGGCTGCAAAGCCGTGGAGTATCTTTTCGGCGCGGGGGCGGGTGCAGGCTACCGGGTGCTGTTCGTAGCGCTGATGCCGGTGGGCGCGGTGATGCGGCTGGACCTTGCATGGACGCTTTCCGACACCTTCAACGGCCTGATGATGCTGCCGAACCTCATCGGCGTGGTGGCGCTGTCCGGCACGGTGGTGAAAATCACCCAAAACTACCTTGCCCGCAAGCTGCACGGCAGCGCCGCGCCGCCGCTGTTGTCGGCGGGTGAGACGATTTAAAATCGTCAGCCGTCCCCTTGTCCCGGGGCGGAGTTTGTGCTATGCTAAGGGATACAAGCGATTTTTTGCGCTGAGAGGAGGAACCCCATGGCCGCCGTAAAAACACGGAATACTGCTACCCTTATGACCGAGGGCAGCATTGTAAAAAGCCTGCTGCTGTTTGCCCTGCCGCTGATCTTCGGCAACCTGCTGCAGCAGATGTACAACACCGCCGACAGCATCATCGTGGGCAATTTTGTGGGCAGCAATGCCCTTGCCGCCGTGGGCTCCAGCGGGTCGCCCATCTACCTGCTCATCGGCTTCAGTCAAGGGCTTGCCGTGGGCGCGGGCGTGGTGGTGTCGCAGTATCTGGGCGCGGGCGACCACAAGGAGACCCGCGAGGCGGTGCACACCTCCCTTGCCATTGCGGTGGTCATGGGGCTTTTGCTGACGGTGGGCGGCGTTGCCTGCGGGCGCGCTTTGCTGGTGGCCATGAACACCCCCGCCGAGG
>OHRN01001074.1_pt1 | contig 9529 bp, 5 predicted proteins | sample 1578431 | NCBI WGS metagenome assembly OHRN01 (sample SAMEA3879507, study PRJEB24766) | human gut metagenome | biome: human-associated habitat; feature: feces | place: USA | collected 1985/1987 | reverse complement strand
TTGCCGGCGCAGATACGCTGGCTACAAGCTACGCTTTGGCAACTGCTATCCGCAAAATCGGTGAGTGCGACATTATAATCGGCGGTCGTCAGGCTATCGACGGTGATACGGCACAGGTAGGTCCGCAGGTGGCAGAAAAACTTGGTTTGACGCAAATCACATACGCTGAAGAGATTCTGGAAGTAGGTGACGGCAAAATCAAAGTGAAACGTCACATCGACGGTGGCGTTGAAACGGTAGAAGGTCCGCTGCCCATCGTTATCACAGTCAACGGCTCGGCTGCTCCCTGCCGTCCGCGTAACGCCAAGCTGGTACAGAAGTACAAACACGCCAAAACCGTTACGGAAAAACAACAAGGTAACCTCGACTATACCGACCTGTATGACAAGCGCGATTACCTCAACCTGCCCGAATGGAGCGTAGCCGACGTTAACGGCGACCTCGCCCAATGCGGTCTGTCCGGTTCGCCGACGAAAGTAAAAGCCATCCAGAACATCGTGTTCCAGGCTAAAGAGAGCAAAACCATCAGCGGCAGCGACCGTGATGTGGAAGAACTGATTGTTGAACTGTTAGCTAACCATACCATCGGATAATCATGAATAACTTATTTGTATATTGCGAAATAGAAGAAGGCATCGTCGCAGACGTCAGCCTGGAACTTCTGACAAAAGGTCGTTCGTTGGCTAACGAACTCAACTGCCAACTCGAAGCAGTAGTTGCCGGCACCGGCCTCAAAGAAATTGAAAAGCAAATCCTTCCTTATGGAGTAGACAAACTCCACGTTTTCGACGCTGAAGGACTCTATCCTTATACTTCACTTCCTCACACCTCCATCCTCGTAAACCTCTTCAAAGAAGAACAGCCGCAAATCTGTCTGATGGGCGCTACCGTTATCGGTCGTGACCTCGGCCCACGTGTTTCTTCGGCTTTGACCAGCGGTTTGACTGCCGACTGTACATCCCTTGAAATCGGTGACCACGAAGATAAGAAAGAAGGAAAAGTTTATAAGAACCTGTTGTACCAAATCCGTCCGGCATTCGGCGGTAACATCGTTGCAACCATCGTCAACCCCGAACACCGCCCACAGATGGCAACCGTTCGCGAAGGTGTAATGAAGAAAGAAATCGTTTCTCCGGCTTATCAGGGAGAAGTGATCCGCCACGACGTGAAGAAGTACGTAGCCGACACAGACTATGTGGTCAAAGTAATCGAACGCCACGTAGAAAAAGCGAAGAACAACCTGAAAGGCTCTCCGATCATCATTGCCGGTGGTTATGGAGTAGGCTCGAAAGAAAACTTCGACCTGCTGTTCAGCCTGGCAAAGGAACTTCACGCCGAAGTAGGTGCAAGCCGTGCCGCTGTTGACGCAGGTTTTGCAGAACACGACCGCCAGATTGGTCAGACAGGTGTAACGGTTCGTCCGAAACTCTACATTGCTTGTGGTATCTCAGGACAAATCCAGCATATCGCCGGTATGCAGGAAAGTGGTATTATCATCTCTATCAACAACGATCCGGATGCTCCGATCAACACGATTGCAGACTATGTAATCAACGGAACCATCGAAGAAGTTGTGCCGAAGATGATTAAGTATTATAAACAGAATAGCAAGTAAAGAAAGATGGCTAATTTTTACACAGAAATACCGGAACTCAAGTATCACTTGAACAATCCGATGATGAAACGTATTTGCGAACTTAAAGAACGCAACTACAGAGATAAAGATGAATTCGACTACGCTCCTCTGGATTTTGAGGACGCACTGGACTCTTACGATAAAGTATTGGAGATCACCGGAGAAATAACAGGCGAAATTATCAATGCAAACGCTGAAGGTGTTGACGAAGAAGGTCCACACTGCGCCAACGGACGGGTGGAATACGCTTCCGGCACTAAAGAAAATCTGGATGCGATGGTCAAAGCCGGTCTGAACGGAATGACAATGCCACGCCGTTTCGGCGGACTGAACTTCCCGATCACTCCGTACACCATGTGTGCCGAGATCGTTGCTGCCGCCGATGCAGGTTTCGGAAATATCTGGTCTTTGCAGGACTGTATCGAAACACTGTATGAATTCGGTAATGCCGACCAGCACAGCCGCTTCATCCCCCGTGTATGTCAGGGTGAAACCATGTCTATGGACCTGACCGAACCGGATGCAGGTTCCGACCTTCAGGCAGTGATGCTGAAAGCTACTTACAGCGAAAAAGACGGTTGTTGGCTGCTGAACGGTGTGAAACGTTTCATCACCAACGGCGATGCAGATATCCATCTAGTACTTGCCCGTTCGGAAGAAGGAACGAGAGACGGTCGCGGTCTGTCCATGTTCATCTATGACAAGCGTCAGGGTGGTGTGGATGTACGCCGTATCGAACACAAGCTGGGTATCCACGGTTCTCCTACCTGCGAACTGGTTTACAAGAATGCGAAAGCCGAACTTTGCGGTGACCGCAAACTCGGTCTGATCAAATATGTAATGGCATTGATGAACGGTGCCCGTCTGGGTATCGCCGCACAATCTGTAGGATTGAGCCAGGCTGCTTACAATGAAGGACTGGCCTATGCCAAAGACCGCAAGCAGTTCGGAAAAGCAATCATCGACTTCCCTGCCGTGTATGACATGCTCGCCATTATGAAAGGTAAGCTGGATGCCGGCCGTGCGCTGCTTTATCAGACAGCCCGCTACGTAGACATCTACAAAGCACTGGACGACATCTCACGCGAACGCAAGCTGACTCCGGAAGAACGTCTGGAACAGAAGAAATACGCAAAGTTAGCCGACAGTTTCACTCCGCTTGCCAAAGGTATGAACTCCGAATATGCGAATCAGAACGCTTACGACTGTATACAGATTCACGGAGGCTCGGGCTTCATGATGGAATATGCCTGCCAGCGCATCTACCGCGACGCACGTATCACCAGCATCTACGAAGGTACCACCCAGTTGCAGACTGTAGCCGCTATCCGTTATGTAACCAACGGTTCTTACCTTGCTACGATCCGCGAATTCGAAACAGTACCTTGTTCACCGGAAATGGAACCGCTGATGTCACGTCTGAAGAAGATGGCAGACCTGTTCGAAGCCAGCACCAACGCCGTTAAAGAAGCACAGGATCAGGAACTGCTCGACTTCACAGCCCGCAGACTGATGGAAATGGCTGCCGATATCATCATGTGCCACCTGCTGATTCAGGACGCAAGCAAGGCTGCCGACCTGTTCTCCAAATCTGCACATGTATATCTGAACTTTGCTGAAGCGGAAGTTACGAAGCATACCAACTTTATCAAAAATATGGATAAAGAAGACCTTGCTTTCTACAAAAAGTAACCCTAAAAGGGTGACTAACGATAAAAGCATCCCTTCCAACGAAGCGGATGCTTTTTTTGTCCTCTTCTTTCCAAAAGGAACTTACTAAATCTCAAAGTATTAGTATTCTCGTTGTCCGCATAAATATCCCCCTCCCATTTACCCTCTATTTCATTATTATTCTGTACTTTTGTACAAAAAGAGAGTAATATCAATCTACGACTTAATAAAAGAGAGAAATATGGCGTTTAGACTCAGACCTTTACACGAGGATAAGCTACATTTTGCAGATTTATCAAATACACAAATTCTGATACTGGCACTCGAAGCGTCTCAGAAACTTGAATGGAATATCGAAGGAATCGCTCTTCGTGAAGTCATATTTTATGTTCCAATGGGTATGCGTTCCCAAGGAGAAGAAGTGACTTTCACCATCGAAGAAGGAAACAGCGGTGAAATATCCGTCCGCAGTCAATGCGCCTCCGTACAACTGGTAGATTATGGCAAAAATCGCAAGAATATCCAAAAACTACAGGAAACGATGGAAGAGATTAAATCTGCTCTGACACCGGAGGAACTGGCAGGTTTCATTGATCGGCAGCTTGTGGAGACAAGACAAAGCACCCGCTGACGGAAGAAGAACGGAGGCTTCAGGCAGAAAGCGAAAAAGAGTCGTCTTTCATCCATTTCTTTATCCCCCGGAAAGGATTCATCGCGACACCGGTTCTGATAGACATCAATATCCTTGTCTTCATACTGATGGCAGCTACCGGAGCGGGAATTCTGGAACCTTCCACACTGGCCTTGCTGAACTGGGGCGCCGACTTCGGTCCGCTCACCCTGACCGGTGACTGGTGGCGTGCCGTGACCTGCAACTTTGTGCATATCGGCGCTTTCCATCTGCTGATGAATATGTACGCCTTTATATATATAGGTATCTGGCTGGAACATCTGATAGGTACGCGTCGTATGTTCGTCTCTTATCTGCTGACAGGACTCTGTTCGGCTGTCTTCAGCCTCTATATGCATGCGGAAACGATCAGTACCGGAGCTTCCGGATCGATCTTCGGACTCTACGGTATCTTTCTGGCTTTCCTGCTGTTCCACCGCATCGAGAGGTCGCAGCGGAAGGCTTTGCTGACCAGTATTCTTATCTTCGTAGGCTACAATCTCATCTACGGCATACGGGCCGGAGTAGACAATGCCGCACACATCGGCGGTTTACTCAGCGGATTCCTTTTGGGATTCATCTATGTATTCGGCGAACGGATGAAGAAGCCCGAAGCCGGAAGAACGGTTTCCATCATCGGAGAACTGATCATCTTCAGTGTCTTCCTGTTCAGCTTCCTTGCACTCTGCCGCAATATCCCCTCGACGTATCAGGAAATACGTAACGAATGGAAAAGCGGACTTGTAGAAGCCTATTATAAGGAACAGGAAGAAGAACAGAAAAAAAGCGCCAGCCGCCCGGTGACCGGCAGTCCCCGGAAATCTTCCACTTCCGAACAGTTCCCGTATACTCCCATGTCGGATGAGGATACGTGGCTTTCATGCTATGATGCTGTATCAAAGTTCAGTTGCCAGTATCCTACCAACTGGTACAAGATAACCGGCACGAAAGCGCCGACTCCCGATTCGGAGCCTCCCCTGCTGAAACTCGTCAATGGCGGCAGTCAGCTGACCGTGACCAGCAACAGCTATGATACGCAGGATGAGTTCGAACGTATGAAGAAGCTGCTCCTCACCCTCCCCCGAAATGAGGAAGGAAAGCCCTCGGAGGATTACAAGCAGAGCAAAGTCAACATCAACGGCCTGCCTATGACGAAGACGACCAATCCTTTGCGGATCGGCCACCCCGACGAAAAAGGAGAAGAAATGCAACAAACCGTATTATTGTACTTTCAGGAGAATAAGAGAAGAGTCTTTGCCATCGTCATGCTGGTTGCGGACGAAAAGGCTCAGGCTGATCTGGACGCAATCACGTCCAGTATTCAAATCGAAAAATAAAAGTAAGTATGAAAGCATATATCCAAGTCAAGCAAGTAGGAAAAAGGAAATGCAGCATCGAAAAGATGCCGATCGATTTCCCCACTCCTCCTGCCAGTGTGCAGGAACTGATTGAAGCGGTCGTCTGCTGGCAAGTAAAGGAGTACAACGAACGGCTGCAACAAAGTGAAATGCTGAAATACCTCACCTGTGAAGAGATGGAGGACAAGGCCGCCGCCGGCAAAGTAGGCTTCGAAGCAAACTATAACGGCAGACCGGCTGTGGAAACCGAAGCCATCATCAATGCTTTGCAATCGTATGAAGACGGAATCTTCCGCATCTTTCTGGACGATGCGGAACTCGGAGAATTATCCTCCTCCGTCCAACTGAAAGAAGAATCTACACTTACCTTTATCCGGCTGGCAATGCTGTCAGGAAGACTTTGGTAACTGCAATATAAACTCTAAAAGCTTAAAGTCATGAGAATTACTTACAACGACAAATTGAACAAGCTGCTAAACCCCTATTTGGAGAGTTTACTAAAGGAAAAATCAAGCCTGGAGCCGGAAACGCTTACCCTGTTCGACCTATTCATGGAGGATTTGGACATGGGAGGACGGTATGGTATATTCAGTGAGATACTGGAACCTCGTCTGGAGGAGATCATCCGGGAAGAAAACATCGAAAGCATTGCCAATCTGATGGATGGCAGACTTAACACGCTGTTCCGCTATATGTTGGGCGACGAATTCGCCGGACTGTTCCATACTTATCTGCAACTCGAAGCACGCTGTCCGCATACCATCGGATACGACCGGCGCGCCCAGCGTTCCGCCCATCCGTCCAATCATCTGGACCATGCCAGAGACGCATGGCTACAGTTTTTAAAGTTACGCGCTACCGGATTTTCAGTGGAAGCGATCTTAAAAGGAGGAAATACACCCGAAGATACAGAAGAATTCAGCGGCTATATGAACTCTTCCTACTGGCTGGCCGCACAAATAGCGCAAGGTAACGAAAAAGTAATCGAATACCTGAATCAGGTACTGACCAGCGAAAACAATGTCCACCGCCTGCAACGCTGGTATCTCCACGCCATCGCCATCAGCGGACACCGCCCGCTGTTGGAACTGGAAGGCAAACTGCTGCTGGCAGCCAAGCTACAAGAAGGACTGCGCCAAGCCATCGTGGAAACGATGGACGAAGGATGTCCCGAAAGTTACCTCTACCTGTTCTCCATCATCTACAACAACGGACTGCAACGTTTTGCCTCCGTCAAGCGAAGCATCGCCGTATGCACCGGAATCGGCGAACAGGACAGCAGCGAACGGATTACCAACAAGTATGTCGAACTGATCTGGAATTTCCTGAATCATCCCGAAACAGCCCGCAATACCCTGCAAAGCAAGGATACAGTCGAACTTTATCTGGCTTTGTGGAGCATCGGATTCTATGATACGGACGAGATCAGAGCCATCGTACCGGACATCATCCGAAAGGGAGCCAAGCATCAGATACAGACGTTACTGTACTTCCTGCGCTGCACGCAATCGTCTCAGATGAATCATCTGATCAGCAAAGACGCATTCGAAGTGTGGCACGACGATCCGAAAGTGGTGGCGGCTATCCTTCCTCTTTATATGGACGGGCTTTATCTAAGCCGATACAGCGATAACAAGGAAGCTCCCACACTCAGCGATTATTTTGAAACGCCGGAAGAGGCGGTCCGTCACTACGGATATCTGAAACAAGTCTACCAGTCTATTTCCGCCAAGGAAGTCTATTCGTCTTATGTATTCCCGTGGGATTGTGTGGTGCTCACCCGTTCGGATGTAGTCCTCAAAATGGCGTACATCGCATGGATGACCAACGATATCCGGCTGAGAGAGGAACTTTGCACGTATCTTCCCGCGCTCGAATCTTACAACCGTGCCAGCTATATCGGAATCGTCCTGGCCCGTACCGAAAGCAAGGTGGAGCAGGAATATGTGCTGCAATCACTCGGAGACCGTTCGGCAGACATACGGGATGAAGCATACAAAGTATTGTCCGAAATGTCCCTGTCCCCCGAACAGTATCAGCATATAGAAGAACTGCTCCGTTTCAAATATAGCGAGATGCGTATCAATGCCATCAATCTGCTGATGAAACAGCCGGAAGCACAGCTGGCAGCCAGTATCCGCCGATTGCTGAGCGACAAGAATGCCGAGCGCCGCCTTGCCGGACTGGATATGATGAAGAGCATCCGCAACGTCGATTTCCTGAAAGACAGTTATCAGAAACTCCTGTCCACCGTCAGAGAGATTCAGAAGCCGAACGCCAAAGAAAAGATTCTGATCGAATCGCTGATCGGAGACGGTACGGAACAGAGCCCGACAAGTAACTATACCCGAGAGAATGGCTTCGGGCTATACGATCCGGCGCTTGAAGTCAGCCTGCCTCCGATTACTCCCGATGCCGGATTCAATGTGAAGAAAGCATTTGAGTTTATTCGTTTAGGAAAAGCCAAAGCGATCTTCGACAAGCTGAACAAATACATCGAAAAGCATAAAGAAGACGAGTTCACGGATAAATACGGTGAAGTACGTCTGGTGGGCAACAGTGTCTTACTGAACTGGTACAAGCACTACGACGGACTGAGCGAACTCGGACTTCCGGAACTCTGGCTGAATTTCTATCAACAGGAAATCGGCAGTTACGACAAATTGCTGATGATGAAGTTCATGCTGGCCTCTACCGGAGCACCCAACGAAATAGAAGAGGACGAAGACGATGAATTTGACGAAGAAGAACAGGAAGACAAGGAAGCCGCCATCCAATCGCTCAACACGTTCGAACCGCTTATCAATAAGATGTATGCAGGCTTCACTTACCGCGGGCTGCAAAAGTCGCTCCGCAAGCTGACCTATTACAGGCAGATAGAAGATATTATCGACGGACTGGCACATGAATACAGAAACGAGGCAACTTATCAGCAGTTCTCCGTCAATATGCTTTTGCAGTTGCTTCCTCTGCTCAATACGAAGAATATCTTCCGTCAATACACCAATAAGCATACATGGCTCAGAGACAAGCAGGAATATGGAGCAAGGGAGATCGTTTACCCGATACACAACAACAAGTTCGTACGATTCTGGCTCGATGCGCCTCAGCATCCCATCAATGACGCTCTCTTCACCCGTTATTTCACCGTACGGTACCAGCTCTACAAGCTCACCAACTATATGGAGCATACGCCCGAACTGGAAGAAACGGATGTCTACCTGCAAAGCATGGACTTTGCCCACGCATGGATGCTGGGACTGATTCCTACCGAAGAAATATACCGGGAACTGATGGGACGTGTCAACTCGCCCACACGCATCAAAGATATCACTTCGGCACTGGACGAGCGCAACCACTCCCTCTTCCATTCACTGACCCAGAAAGTAGTGAACCGAATTCTGGAAATAGAATTGCAGCGGGGAGATTCCGAGACTCAGGTCACCCGTCTGGCGGAAGAGCTTCACCGCGTCTACGGAGCAGAAACACTGATCCGTATCCTGCAAGCGTTCGGCAAAGACACCTTCATACGTGACAGTTACAACTGGCGCAACACCAAACGGGGAGTATTGAGCAGCCTGCTCCATGCCTGCTACCCGTCTCCGGACGACGACAGCGATACACTCAAAAGCCTCGCCAGTCAGGCCGACATCAGCCATATACGACTGGTGGAAGCTGCCATGTTCGCCCCGCAATGGCTGGAACTCACCGAAAAAGCGACCGGATGGAAAGGACTGGAAAGCGCCGCTTACTACTTCCATGCCCATACCAGCGAGTGTTTCGACGACAAGAAGAAAGCGATCATCGCCCGATATACCCCGATTGCCATAGAAGACCTTCAGGAAGGTGCTTTTGACATCGACTGGTTCAAGGAAGCCTACAAAGCCATCGGCAAGGAACGCTTTGAAGTAGTGTACAATGCAGCCAAATATATTTCATTAAGCAACACCCATACCCGCGCCCGTAAATTTGCCGATGCCGTCAACGGCAAGACCAAAGCGGCAGACGCGAAGAAAGAAATCATAGCGAAGCGAAATAAAGACTTACTGATGAGCTACGGCCTTATCCCGCTGGGCCGGAAGGCCGACAAGGAATTACTCGAACGCTATCAGTTCTTGCAAAAGTTCCTGAAAGAAAGCAAGGAATTTGGTGCACAGAGACAGGAAAGTGAAAAGAAAGCCGTCGCCATCGCCC
>OHRN01001071.1_pt1 | contig 9576 bp, 7 predicted proteins | sample 1578431 | NCBI WGS metagenome assembly OHRN01 (sample SAMEA3879507, study PRJEB24766) | human gut metagenome | biome: human-associated habitat; feature: feces | place: USA | collected 1985/1987 | reverse complement strand
AACCCCGCCGCTGATGCCGACTTCGACAGCCTGCTGGATGCCGAAGCCTACAAAGCGCTGATAAACGAATGAAATGAAAGGATTAGGGGTTAGCGATTAGCACCGGACGGAATGATAGCGCAGTCCCTAACCCCTAATCGTTAATCCCTAACCCTTATAAAATTAACCCTTTAATAATTTAAAGATTCATGTCTCCAATCGTTAGCATCATCATGGGCAGCACTTCCGACCTCCCCGTTATGGAGAAGGCCGCACAATTGCTCAATGACCTGCATGTACCGTTCGAAATGAACGCTCTCTCTGCTCACCGCACACCGGAAGCAGTGGAGGAATTTGCCAAGAATGCCCGCCAACGCGGCATTAAAGTGATTATTGCCGCTGCCGGTATGGCTGCCGCCCTGCCCGGCGTCATTGCTGCCAATACCACACTGCCGGTAATCGGGGTTCCCGTAAAAGGGTCTGTACTCGATGGCGTAGATGCCCTCTACTCCATCATCCAGATGCCTCCGGGCATACCGGTAGCCACCGTTGCCATTAATGGTGCCATGAACGCTGCCATCCTTGCCGTACAAATGCTGGCATTGGGCGATTCCTCATTGGCCGAAACATTTGCCACCTACAAAGAAGGGCTGAAAAAGAAAATAGTCAAGGCAAATGAGGACTTGAAGGATGTGAAGTACGAATACAAAACCAATTGATTTACGATTGGATGATTTACGATGTACGATTGAAATTACTTCTTGGTATCTTCAATCGTACATCGTAAATCATCCAATCGTAAATCTTTTAATCCTTTAACTGTAAATATCATCGTGGATCTATTTAACTATTCCCGACGGGAAACGTCAGAAGTAAACATCGGAGCCACCCCTATGGGCGGCTCCAATCCTATCCGCATACAAAGTATGACGAACACCGCTACGCAGGACACAGAAGCCAGTGTAGCGCAAGCCAAACGTATTGTCGATGCCGGAGGAGAGTATGTACGCCTCACGGCCCAAGGCATCAAAGAGGCTGAAAACCTGATGAATATCAACATAGGCCTACGTCAGGACGGATATATGGTGCCGCTTGTGTCCGACATTCACTTCAATCCGAAGGTAGCGGACGTGGCGGCACAGTATGTAGAAAAAGTACGCATCAATCCGGGAAACTATGTGGATGCAGCACGTACTTTCAAGCATCTGGAGTATACCGATGAGGAATATGCCCAGGAGTTGCAGAAGATACACGACCGCTTTGTCCCCTTCCTTAATATCTGCAAGGAGAACCATACTGCCATCCGCATCGGCGTGAACCACGGTTCATTGTCCGACCGCATCATGTCGCGCTATGGCGATACACCGGAAGGCATGGTGGAATCTTGTATGGAGTTTCTGCGCATCTGCGTGCAAGAGAATTTCACGGATGTAGTCATTTCCATCAAGGCATCCAATACAGTGGTCATGGTAAAGACAGTGCGCCTGCTGGCAGCCGTCATGGAGCAGGAGGGTATGCAATTCCCGCTGCACCTCGGTGTAACAGAAGCCGGAGACGGAGAAGACGGACGCATCAAATCGGCCTTGGGCATCGGCGCCCTGCTGGCAGACGGTTTGGGTGACACCATCCGGGTTTCCCTGAGCGAAGCCCCGGAGGCGGAAATCCCCGTAGCCCGCAAACTGGTGGACTATATCGTGCAGCGCCACGACCATCCTTATATCCCCGGAGCAGATGTGCCGGAATTCAATTATCTCTCTCCCACCCGCCGCGAGACTGCTGCCGTATCGGCGGAGACAATCTGCCCGTGGTCATTGCCGCACGCCTGGACGGGGACATGGACTTCAATCCGCAATTCGTACCGGACTATATCTATACGGGACGTTCCATCCCCGAACAACTTCCGGAAGGCATGCAATGCATCATCGATGCCGATGTCTGGATGGAGCACAGTAACGGAGGAACGGAACCGGACAATGCCTGGCCTGCCTTTAAAGGAGACCAGCTTCCTTTCCTAAGCAGCTGCGGCGCTTCTTTGAAATTCCTCTTCATCACGTATATGGGATTGAATGACGAAGCCATCGCCTGCCTGAAGTATCATCCGGAAGTCGTATTGGTTTCGCAAAGCAATCATCCCAACCGATTGGGAGAACAACGCGCCCTGGTACACCAGATGATGAAGGAAGGCCTGAAGAATCCGGTAGTCTTCTTTGAACACTACGCAGAGAGCGAATTGGAAAATCTGCAAATCAAAGCGGCGGCAGACATGGGAGCACTCATCTTCGACGGTCTGTGTGACGGTATCCTTCTCTTCAACCAAGGAGAAACCATAAGCGGCAAAGTAGTGGATGCCACTGCTTTCGGTATCCTGCAAGCCGGACGTGTACGTACCAGCAAGACCGAATACATCTCTTGTCCCGGCTGCGGACGCACCCTCTACGACCTGGAAAGTACCATTGCCCGTATCAAGGCAGCCACCGGCCATCTGAAAGGACTCAAGATAGGAATCATGGGATGCATTGTCAACGGCCCCGGAGAAATGGCAGACGCCGACTACGGCTATGTGGGCGCCGGACGAGGCAAAATCAGCCTCTACAAGAAGAAGGAGTGTATCGAAAAGAACATTCCCGAAGAAGAGGCGGTAGAAAAGCTGATAGAACTGATAAAAAGTAACGGAGATTACGCTGAAAGGACTTAAGTCTCAGCGCAGATATTCGTCAAAGTCCACCTCTCTGAACTTAAAGTTATGATGTTCGGAGGGGTGGTAGGCTTTATTCCAAGTCGAATAGGTCTTCACATCTATCTCCCTTGTCTTCCGGTTAAAAGTTACAATGCGTAAGTAGCCCTCACCTCCCAATCTACTGCCTTCCACACCACGCTGATAGTTTGCCAGCATCTGATACACTTTATTTCCCTCTTTCCCTATAGAGACCAGCGTGCCAACTCCGCTTTTCAAGACATGCCCACAAAAGACAGCTATCACATTGCGATGCCTGAAAAGCAATTTCTTCCAGATTCCAGCGCCATCGTTCACTGTGCGCCCGAACTCTTTGCCGATGCCATATCCTTGAGGACGCCACCAATCTTTCCCGTCATGCAACGTACTGTCACAATACAAATAGGCGTGTGTATTCAATATGACAAGCTTATCCGGATGAATACCCACTATGGAATCGGCCCATTGCAGAGCCTCATCAGAAGGCCCGAATTCCAGATTCAAGACCAGCCAATCGGTATCGCCCGACCTAAGGTTTATGTAATAGTTATCCAATGTCTTTCCATCCGCACTGCCTCCCCAATAACTCTTCTGCTTATAGTCAGAAAGAGGGAAATACTTGTTGGCCATTGCAGTGTTATGCACGTCCGAAAACTTACCGGGCTTACTGCCAATATCGTGATTTCCCCATACGACAGAATAAGGTATTCCTGCTTGGCTAATACGATGAAAGGCTTTCTGCATATACGCCCATTCCACCGGAGAATTATCTTGTGTCAAATCTCCCACTTGGAACACGGCATCTATTTTCTTACGATTGGCAACCAACCAGTCCACTTGCGAATCAAAGACCTCCGGACATTGTTCCAGATAAGTCTGCGTATCCGGCAATACCACAAAAGTACTTACCCGACCAGAAGTGATGCAAGAAGTAAAAAAAGCGCCCCCTAAAAAGAGAATTCCGATAACAGACAATACTCTCATCATTTTTTCTTCTGATTAAACAGCCAACCCATAAACTCAGAATCATTGAACGCCGGTGTCCAACTGCCATGATTGACTCCAGGGAATTCGATATACTCAACATCGGCACCGGCAGCCTTCAAGGCCTTGTAAGCCTGACGCGAACCTTCTACCGGAACAATGTTATCGGCATCTCCGTGATAAATACGGAACTTCACGTCTTTGGCGGCAGAAAGCCTTGCCGGATTCACAATACCACAGATGGGAACGGCTGCGGCAAAAACTTCGGGATAACGTATCGCCAAATCAAACGTCCCCATACCGCCCATGGAAAGTCCCATCACATAAATCCGGTCTTTATCCACCTGGGGCATAGCCAAATAGGTATCCAGCAACTCCTTCAATGTGCGGAATATACGCGTAGGCTCCTGTACCTCGGGCATTTCTCCAGGTACAAACGACTTGGGACGACCCACATAAGCCCAATAATCTTCCTTAGGACACTGGGGAGCCAATACAAAAGCCGGATATTCTTCTCTGTTCACCGGATTGAGCCACATCTGCCCACCATGCACCAATTGCTTTTGATTATCATCTCCTCGTTCGCCCGCACCATGCAGAAAAAGCACCAACGGATATTTCTTCCCTGCCTTTTCTGCTTCGGGACGCAGCAAACGGTACTTCAACGAATCTCCCTGCGAAGAGACATACACTTTCTTTTCATACTCTCCATACAACTCCTGCGCATACATACACACAGACATCAACAGCATCAAGGCTGTACAAACTATATTCTTCATATTTTATAAAATTAATGTTCAATCAAGAAGTTTACTATCTCACTTTTCTTATATCCTACCCGGAAAGCCTGCACTGCCACCCGGTCTCCTTTACGGACAGCAAACGGCTCAACATATAGACTCCAATGTTTCTCTCCATTCCGTCCCCGACCATTCAACTGATAGGCATAAGAGACTCCAGGAGTGGAACACTCCAGCTTGACCTGCCCCCCTCTGTACAATCTGCGGAGCTGACACGAGCGGCTGTACACCGTCCGGCCACATAGTTTATACTATTTCCGGTTCTGTCAGCGGACGACATTGCCAATATTTCCTTTCCCACTGCCGATACACCTTCCGCAAACGGTCAATGTCTTTCCGGTAAGCCGAATCATTAATCAGATTGCACATCTCATGAGGGTCTTTCTCCAAATCATAGAACTCTTCACGCTGACGGGGCCAGACAAACCAGCTTTCTTGATTCTCATCGAGTGCGCCTTCTTCATGGAGTTGAAGCATACGGCGCATCATCGGCATGTTCAGACGAAATCCTACCGGCTGATAGCCGGGCTGATTGGGAGTATAATTACAGATATAACGATAACGGCAATCGCTCACGCCCCCCTGCTGGTCATAGCACTTATCCATACGGTCACGTGCGGCAAAAACATAGCGCCGCGATGGCGAAGCATATTTCCCAGCAAATGCCTTGCCATCCATATAGGCAGGAGGCTTGATACCCGCCAATGAAAGAATCGTGGGTGGAATGTCAATGACACTGCGAAGTCCATCATCAATACTGCCGGCCAATCGTCCGTCCGGATAACGGATAATGAGAGGAATATGGGTACCAACCTCTGTTATTTCACGTTTCTGCCGAGGAAGCGGTCCGCCATTATCCGAATAAAAGATAAGAATAGTATTATCCCACTCGCCTGCAGCCTTCAGTTCATCAATCATCTGGCGGACAAAACAGTCCATGCGGTAAATATTGCTGTACATGACAGCTATGTCGCGGCGCACAATGCTGTCCTCAGGATAATAGGGAGGCAGTACCACATCGTCGGGAGAGACGTATAGCGTATCCTTTGCACTTTCCCATACCTTCTTTGAATATAGCGAAAAAAGGCATTCCCTTAGGACGATTGCGCCAATGCGCCTGCCTACCGCATTCGTCCCAAGCTGTCAAAGGCGATAGAAACTGATAGTCGGTCTTCGGATTGTTCGTACAATAATAACCAGCGGCACGCAACAGCTCAGTATAGCATTTAATTCCTTCAGACAACACAATATCGTAACCGGTTACTGCTGGCGGACGTGCAATCTGCCCCCCTTGCGTACGCATATAATTAGCTTTAATATGTGTGGGATACATTCCCGTGATGAGTGCCGCACGCGAAGGAGCACTGACACCCACTGTCCCGTAAAGGCTGGTATAGCGTACGCCCTCTGCCGCAAGGGCGTCAATAGTGGGAGTCACTGCCACACTGTCACCAAAACAGCGTAGCCAAGGACTGATGTCTTCGCATACCACACAAACAATGTTGGGACGAACAACCTCGCCATCCTCTGCAGCAGAAACAGAAGTTCCACCGGCCTTTACTCCCTGCGATACAGCACAAACTGCCCAAACGGTACCACCACACAAAAAAGAGTGTATTATCTGTTTCATTATTACTCAATTTACATAATCAGTGAGCCTCTCGAAGAAAGACACGTTGCGAAATACCATTTTCATTAAACGATTCGATGGCAAAATAATATTTTTGTCCCACTGTGAGGGCACGTAAGTCTAATGAATTATCGCCATATACCATCCACGAACTATACAATTTATCAAGAGCAACACCCCACAATACATTATAGCCTTGCGCACCCTTCACCGATTTCCAAGAAATGCGAGCATTACGTTCGTCCGCTTCACGCACTACCGTAAAACCTTTTACCGTAGCCGGTTTTTTCCCACGTCCCAAACCGAACACGCGAATATCCCCCATTGCCAGATTCTTGCCCGGCACGTAATGGTGGCGATAACGAATATAGCGTGCTTCTATCGGTTGATCCAGTTCTATGTAATTATGAGGGGCATCACGAAAACTGTTACGATAGTCTGCCAATATTTGCCAACGGACACCATCCACCGAAGCTTCTACAAGATAGCGTTGCCAGAGTTTTGGCATACGTCCCCAAAATCCGGTTTCCTCATAGTCAAAAAAATTCAGTTGCAAGGCATACACGTCGCTCACCTCTTCAAGGTCTATCTCCACCCATTGTTTATCGTCATTTTTTCCGGCCACCCAGAAGGTTTTCAAGTTCTCATCCGTCACATTTTCCACCGGATAACTTTCCAATTGCGAAGAAGCCTTCACGGGTTTGCCATAAGAAAGCAACATCCAGCCCCGGAAACCACCGCTTGTCGTCTGTCGCGAAACCTGGTCGGGAGAATAGTGAGGATAGTCACCGAAATAAGTATCAGAGTACATCACACCGTCTTCATCAAAAAATGTAGGAAACATACATAACCTACGCTCAAACTTATAATTAATGGACAGATGGATTGTACCGAAATGCCAGTATATTCCTCCCGGACCACAAACCGTACTTCCATGCCCGGCACCGGTAGCAAATCCTCCCGGCTTGTAGCAGAACGGATTATGAGCCGCATACTGAAAGGGACCCAAAGGAGATTTTCCTACATAAACACCGTCACCATACACATTGAACTGAGTGCCCGGAGCGGCATATTGCAAATAATATTTCCCATTGTGTTTCGTCATCCACGCACCCTCGATGAATGGTTTGATGTCACTGGTATGATTTTCGCCAAAACGTTCCCATCCATGGATATCGGGACGGAGATAAAGCAATGAGTCTGGCTTTTTCGCCATCGGAAGGAATTTATTTGTCATATCAAGTTCCTTGCCGCGGATAGGCCAACGGTTGGAAGAGCCCCAATACATATAAGCACGCTCATCATCGTCAATGAAAAAGGCCGGGTCTTGAAGGTCATGAAGCACTGATGGCACTGCTTTCCAATCCCCCCGTTTAGGATTGTCGGTATAAAGTATGCTCATGGCTCCGGATGGATTCCCACAAACATAGAGTACGGAATCTTTATAATTATGGGCAGTAGGAGCATTGCAACCTTCGAAATACCATTTTTCGGGAGTAATAAAGTCCCAATTCAGCAAGTCCTTGGAATGCCAGTAACCCCAGGAACGGGTAACGAACATATAATACTCCCCCCGAAACCCCACTACGGCAGGGTCGGCACCCGAACGATAGGACTTGCCCAAATGAGAATTGTGAAAAGGATAAGTATAGTCCAGATTAAGAGGGTTACAGTAGGTAGTAGTACGATATTGTGCATGTAATGAACCGACGAACAACAACATCAACCAAGCGATGCAATACGACTTTTTATCCATAGTTTTATTAAGCTGACAATAAACAAAATACACATAAAACGACAAATGAGGGCGTGTCAAAACGGTTGATGGCACACCCTCATTTTACAACACATTATTTCACTTCTTTAACGACAGAAATTTGAGATACACCGTTTTCATTGAAAGATTCGATAGCAAAATAATATTTCTGGTCGGTAGAAAGACATTTCATCAGATGCCTACACTCGTCACCATACACCATCCAAGAACTGTAAAGCTTGTCCGGCGCAATACCCCAAAGGATGTTGTATCCTTGTGCACCTTTCACCGGTTTCCAAGTCAGCGTGATGTCACGGCGATCTTCGTGACGGCGAGGGTCAAATGTCTTCACTTGAGCAGGCGCCTTACCTTCGCCCAGACCGAAAATACGGATGGCGGAAATGGAAAGGTGCGGTGTGGGAACATGGATGTTTTTGTAACGTACATAACGTACCCGGGCAGGGATTTCCAGTTCCACATAATCGTGCGGAGCGTCTTTGAAACTGTTGCTACGGTTGACAAGACGTATCCAGTTGACGCCATCTACGGAACCTTCGATAGTGTAACGGTGGCGCAAATCGGGATAACGACCATACATATCACTCTTATAATCGTTGTAATTCACCTGAATAGCGTTTACAGTGGCAGGTGCCTGAAGGTCTATCTCCACCCACTGCGTTTCATCGTTGGAAGAAGCCAGCCAATAGGTCTTGCAATTCTCGTCCGTCAATCCGGCAGCTGTATGACCCTCTACAGCCGAAGAACCTTTAACAGGCTTGTTGTAAGAAAGAAGCATCCAGCCGCGGAACTCCCCTTTCTTTCCCGGCACAGTAGGTGCATAACGGGGATAATCTCCAAAACGGGTGTCACAATACATGATGCCGTCTTCGTCAAAATAAGTAGGGAACATGCAGAGACGGCGTTCCCAGTGCATATTAATGGGCAGAGCCATGGAACCGAAATGCCAATATTGCTCACCCGGTCCGAGCACCGTACTTCCATGTCCGGCACCGTTGATGTAACCGCCCGGCTTGTAGGAAATGGGATTATGTTTCTGATAGATATAAGGTCCCATCGGATGGTCGGCCACATACACACCATCGGCATATACATTAAACTGAGTGCCCGGAGCGGCATATTGCATGTAATACTTCCCGTTATGCTTCGTCAGCCACGGTCCTTCGATATAACCGCCCAGCACGGTATCGGCATGATTTTCTCCAAAACGTTCCCAACCATGTTTCTCTGGGTCGAGATTGAAAAGTTCCAGCTTCTCGCCTTCTTGTATGAAACGATGGTTCTTGTTGAGCTTCATGCCGCGAATGGGCCACTTGTTGGAAGAGCCCCAGAACATGTAAGCACTGCCGTCATCATCAAGAAAAAGGTCAGGGTCTTGCAAGTTGGTGATGATGGCAGGAGTGGCTTTCCAGTTACCCGACTTGGGGTTGTCGGTATAAAGCACACTCATCACACCCGAAGGATCGCCACAGACATAAAGTACTGAATCCTTGTAGTTATGTGCCGCCGGAGCGTTACAACCTTGTGGATACCAGTTTTCCCCCGGATTGATAAAATTCCAGTTTTGCAAATCCGTAGAATGCCAGTAGCCGTGCGTACGGGTAACGAACATATAATATTCTCCACGAAACTCTACTACGGCAGGGTCGGCACCCGAGCGGTAGGAGATATCTTTCGAAGAATTGTATATCATATA
>OHRN01001067.1_pt1 | contig 9627 bp, 5 predicted proteins | sample 1578431 | NCBI WGS metagenome assembly OHRN01 (sample SAMEA3879507, study PRJEB24766) | human gut metagenome | biome: human-associated habitat; feature: feces | place: USA | collected 1985/1987 | reverse complement strand
ATCACTTCCTCGATGGCAACGATCGTACCGTCGGCGGGAGCGATCACCAAGCCTTCCGAATCATAAGGAAACCGGCGGAAAGGACTACGGAAGAAGTTTAATACCAATAGGAACAATACGGTAGAAACAAAAGCGACAGAATAAAACAGCATACCCTTACCTACCGTATGGTACAAAGTTATATTCACAATAAATAATATTGTAAACAACGTAAGCAGTAAACCGGTTCCTTCTTTATGTACTTTCATTCTTCTTTGACTGTATCGTTTTATACTAAGAATCTGCAAAAATATTCATTTTTACCGAATATCAAAAATATATCACTTATTCACTGCCTCTATTTTACCTAACTCTACGTACCAAAGGTATCCATCGACCCGCTCGAAACCCATTTTACGGATTAATTGCAGGTAATTTCTTACCTGATTAGGATGGCGCTTATCTTGCCGTTCGCCAAATTTATAATCCACGACAATAACCTTACCTCCTTTTATTATCACCCGGTCCGGGCGTTTAGACAAGCCTTTACCGAACAGGATATCCACTTCATTCAAGACACGGGCGGAACCATCATACCAAGCCTTTACCTCCTCCGCTTGCAATAATTCTTCCAGACGGCTGATCAACTCCGCCGCTTCCTCCCGGTTAATCACCCCGGCTAACCGATAACTTTCGACCGAAGCGGGAATATCTTTCGGCGTACGTATCCGGCTCAATACCTCATGCATCAAGGTACCGTGCTTCCGCCTGGCATTATCGAAAAAGAATCCTTTCCCATGCAGGCGTAATTGTAAACGATCATCCGGGGAAACGGAATACAGGCGGCTCATGGGGATTTCCTCCAGGGTATCTTCTGCCGTTCTACCCGAAGCTGGATGCCACCATTCGCCCCTTTCAAAGGTATCATCCTCGATATCCGTCTCCACCCCCGCCCACAATAGATCGGCGATGGAAGTTATCTTCTCAACCTTACCTTCCTTGTTGATCTTCCTCGGACGGGGGGAGAATACGATCAGTTCTTCTTTCGAACGGGTAAAAGCGACGTATAAGGTGTTCAAGTTATCGATGAAAGCATGCAAGCGCTCCTTGAAATAATCCTTGGCGAAAATCGTGCTACTCAGGATCTGTCCGTAACGGACAGGAACTAAGTGCAGGCGGTCAAACGGCTTCTTCTCCGGGTGGCACCAAAGGATAACGGGCTTTGTCGGCTTATGGTCGATCTCCCAGTCCCCGAAAGGAATGATAACGACCTTAAAACCTAAGCCCTTGGATTTATGTACGGTCAAGATGCGGATAGCGTTTTGCCCATCCGGGGTAGCGATCGTCTTTCGATAACCGGTCTCGTCCCACCATCTCAAGAAACGGTTCAAATCCGCGCTTTCTTTTTGGGCGTACTCGGAAACCATATCCAGAAAGGCTTGCACGAATACCTGTTCCGTTTCCGGGAAGTAAGCGGAGAAGTTACGGAAGAGCCCTTCGGTTACCTCGTACAAGGATTGCCGGGAAATAGACTGAAGGTTTTGGAAAACAGACTCATCCGCCTCGCTCTCCCCGAATTTTCCGGTTAATACTTGATAGGCATACATCGCCAATTTCTTGTTCATCCGGTCCTCCGGATTTCGCAAATAGCGCAATACGGCGATCAGGAAACGGACCGCCGGAGAACTACCCACGAACAGGGCATCATCGGAGATGATATTGTACCGGTCGGACGGATGCTCTTCCTTATAGGCTAGCAACGTATCAGCCACTAAAGCGCCTTCTTGATTGGTACGCACGAGTATGGCGATGTCTTTTAGCGCATAACCGTTATCCTGCAAGCGCTCCAAGGTAGCCGGCAATCGCTCCATCGCCTCTTGCTCCCACTTCTTCTCCTCATCGCCGGACAAGAAATCGATCCGTACATGTCCGTCCTTCTTCTGGAAAGGGGGAGGGACACGCTGGGAACTCTTATCATAAGCGGTCATGATCTTCGTGAAAAAGGCCGTGCGTTCTTCCTCGCTTAATGAGGAGTTTTTCAACGCCTCATTATATAGATCCTGCAGGATCGCCGGAGCGGCGGTGAAGAACGCGTTATTAAACTCCACGATATGGCGGCAGCTTCGCCAATTATCCATCAGGGTTTCCTCACGGACCTGTTCCTCCTCGAAATCCCTGCGGACTTGCTCGTCCAATAGCTTCCAATCCGAGTTACGGAAACGATAAATACTTTGCTTCACATCGCCAACGATCAAGTTCGCCCTACCATTCGCCAGACTCTCCTCCACCAAGGGCCGGAAATTATTCCACTGCATGCCGCTGGTATCTTGGAACTCATCGATCATATAATGATCTACGTGCGTACCCGTCTTCTCGTAGATAAAGGGGGCGTCGCTGCCACTGATGACCTTATTCAGCAACTCGGTCGTATCGGCGATCAGCATCACATTCTTTTCTTCCCGGTAAGAGGCGATTTGCCGGGAGATATCGGTTAAGATCCCTAACGTATAATAATAACGCACGATCTCCCGGGCCGTGTTATAGGCCGTCAGGTTGGCGAACAGGGATACGATATTCTTTACGCAGGTATTCAACCCTTCCTCATATACACACCCGATGATCTGCCGGAGACCCGGTGGAGTAGTCTTGGTCGTATAGGCATCCGGATTATCCGGCAAAGTTTGGAATGTGGCAGTCGGCTCTTTCATCTCACCTCTCGCCAGCTTCTCGAAATAGAAAAACGGGGAACGGCTTCCCCCCTTAAAATCCGAGGGTTGTAACGCAAACTGTTTCAGCAACGCCACTCCCTCCTCTCCTAAACGTCTCGCCTCCGCCTCTACGGAGCGGATGATGGCGTATAGCTCATTCTTATAGGCATCGAGCGCCTGCTTATCCGCGATATCCTTACCTACTTCCTCGCTAAATGCCTTATAACTCTCCTTAAAGACCTCCCGGCTGAGCGACATGATGTCTTGCCGCAAACTCCAGCCGCCTCCATCCTCGATCTTGTCCTCGGCGAAACGCAGCAGCCAACCTAGCAAATCCTTGCTCTCCGGCTTCTCCAGATCGGCCAGCAGGTTATCGATCGCCTCGGTCAAGACCAGTTCTTGGTCCATCTCGATGCCATAACCGCCTTGCAAACCGATCTCGCGGGTAAAGGCACGCATCGTTTGCTGGAAAAAGCGGTCGATCGTACTGATATTAAAAGCGGAGTAATCGTGCAGGATAGCGACCAGAATCTTCCGGGCCTGCTCCCTCACCTGCCGCTCCGTCAAGGAATAGGCGGAAGAGAGTAGCTGGATATAATCGGACGCACGGCCGGAAGCGAGGTGATAAAGTTCTTGAACGATACGGGTTTTCATCTCATCCGTCGCCTTATTCGTAAACGTCACGGCCAAGATCCGGCGATAAGCGCCCGGCTGGGAGAAGAGCAACATCAGGTACTCCCCTGTCAGCTTATGCGTCTTGCCCGCCCCGGCGGAAGCCCTATAAATTGTTAGCATAGCGATCGGGGATTAGATCGTACGGCTTTTCGAATAGCCCTCTTTCCGGAGGATATCCAACACCTTGGCACGCAGGTCACCTTGGATGATTATCTCCCCGTCCTTAGCGGAACCGCCTACGCCGCATTTCACTTTCAAGAGTTTCCCCAAGGCGGTCAGATCCTCGGAAGTGCCCCGGAACCCGGTGATCAAGGTAACCATCTTCCCTCCCCGGTTCCGCTTATCCAAGGATATGCGCAAAGCTTGTTTCTCCTTCGGCAACGTATCTTCCTCTTCCGTATCTCCCGTATTATATTGAAAATCGGGATTCGTGGAGTACATCACGCCTAATCGATCTTTCCAATCATTATTCTTCATAAAAATACCACTTTATTGGCTCAAAGCTACGTATTAATCTCCGAATAGGCAAACAAGGGCGAAAAGGCTATCCTATCAAGATGGAACTATTACCATTTTACTACATATAAAACCTTTATTTTCAGGCAAACCTCTTGCTTAATAAAGCGGAATCACTACATTTGCTACCAGAATCACGTTTGCTACATATATCGCTTAGAATTAACGGCCATGAGAAATATCATTCTTTTTATTTTTATTATACTAACGGTCCACTTGAACATGAGCGCACGAGGCTCCGGCGAGAAACCGTCTATAGTCGTACTGCACTCCATCAACTTCGAGGAAAGCTGGACGAAACAGACCTATCTTGATATAGAAAGAAAATTCGGGGAGGAAGGGTTTACCGTAAAGGCGATTCCCTTACAGATCCCCGGTATCCGCACTATGGAAGGGTTTCAAGAGAAGAGAACAATGATCCTAGAGAGAGTTCCCGTGCCACCCACCTTAGTCGTATGCATAGGAGATCCCTCTTGGCTTGTCGCCCGCCCGTTGTTTGACAAGGAATGGAAAGATATTCCCTCTATCATCTGCTACGCCAGAGATTATATGTACCCGAAAGAAGAGTACCTGATAGACCTAGATAAAAACGTGCTCGATACGCTGGTTCCCATCACGGACGTAGTAAAAGGCTATAACGCCACTTTTATAAAATACCCAGTCTATATCAAGCAAACGATCGAGCTAATCAAAAAGCTACAACCGGAATTAACCAAACTGGCCTTTATTTTTGACCGCCGTTATATAAGCCAGCAAACGAAAGCGGATGTAGAGGCCGTGCTACGGAAAGATTTTCCGGGCATCCAATTCGAGCCACTGTCTACCACCTCCATTTCCACCGAGAACTTATTGGACAGACTGGCCTCTTTCGACAATAAGACCGGAGTCCTTTATTACTCATGGTACAGGACCCGGAAGGATAACGAGAATCGTTACCTAGTCGATAACGTCCAGAAAATGACCAATAGTTTCTCCGTCCCCCCAATCTTTACCTTGCAAGACGTACAAACAGAAAACGGGAATTTCGCCGGGGGATATTATGTTTCTCCGGAGGATTATGCGCAGGTGACGGTCAACACGATCGAAATGATCCTCTCGGGGAAAGATAGTAAGGAAATCCCGATCCAGACCGCGGAAACCCCGAGGGCCTACCTAAATTACCAGCATCTATTGCTTCACCAGATCGATCCCGGCCTATATCCCCCGAACGCCACGTATTTCCAAGAGCCTCCCGGTTTCTTACAGAAATACAAGATCCATATCATAAGCCTACTCGTCATTCTGGCGTTATTGATAACGATCGGGATCTTACGGGTCCGCCTCTTCATCCAAAAGCAAAAGGCCAAAGACAAGGAGCTGCAAATCGCACGCCAAGCGCAAGACCTGAACCAGAAATACCAGCTCGTCTTGAAAGCCAGCAACATGATGACATGGATATGGGACGTAAAAGAAGCACGGCTCGAATGTAACAATATTTACCTGACCCAAAGATCCATTCGCGACAAGGGAATCGACGGCCAATTCTGCATGTCGGCGGACGAGTTTTATAGCGGCATTCACCCCGAGGACTTGGAACAGATGCAAGACGCGATCAATAAACTAATCGCCGGCGAGAGCATATCGATCGACGAGGAGATCCGTTATTTAGACGATACAGGGCTTGAATATACATGGATAGAGATCTTTGCGATCGTAGGGAAAACCGATCCGGAAGGAAAACCCGCCTACTTAACCGGAGGTACTACCCTCATCAACCAACGGAAAAAAATGGAACAAGAACTGAGGGACAAGGAGAAGATAGAGGAATCCAACCGGTTGAAATCCGCCTTCCTAGCGAACATGAGCCACGAGATACGTACCCCGCTGAACGCTATCGTAGGCTTTTCCAACCTGCTAGCGGAAACTTGCCACTCCGAGGAGACGAGAGAGTTCTGCGAGATCATCGAGACGAACAACGAGCTTCTCCTTCAACTCGTGAACGATATCCTGGACCTATCGAAGATCGAGGCCGGGCAAATGGATTTCATCTATTCCGAGTTCAACGTATCCACGCTATTCCGGAGCTTATACCAGACCTTCCAAAGCCGGGTGAAAGACGGTGTCACTCTCTATTGCGAGATACCTGAACAGGATTGCGTTATCTATTCCGAGAAGAATCGCTTGACCCAAGTGATCACCAACTTCCTCACGAACGCCTGTAAGTTCACGTTCCAAGGGGCTATCCGCATGGGATACAAGGAGAGGGAAGATGGATTATACTTTTACGTAAAAGATACCGGAAAAGGTATTGAGCGGAAGAACCTCCCGCACGTATTCGAGCGTTTCGCCAAATTCGATTCCTTTATCCAAGGAACCGGACTCGGACTATCCATTTGCCAAACGATCCTAGAGAATCTTCACGGGAAGATCGGCGTAGAGTCGGAAGAAGGAAAAGGGAGTACTTTCTGGTTTACGATCCCATGCGCTGTATCAAGACCGTAGCGTAAGCCGAGATCCCTTCCTGCCGTCCGGTGAAGCCCAGCTTCTCCGTGGTCGTAGCCTTGATAGAGATATCCTCCTCGTCCACGTTCATGACCTCGGCCAGCGTTTTCTTCATCAGAGGGATATGGGGATTCAATTTAGGGCGCTCGGCGGCTACGGTGGCATCGATATTACCCAACTCATAGCCCGCCTCTCTTAAAAGCCTCATGGTATCCCGGAGCAAGATCTTACTATCGATATTCTTATATTCACCAGCCGTATCCGGGAAATGATAACCGATATCCCGCATATTGGCCGCTCCCAGTAAAGCGTCGCAGATCGCATGGATCAACACGTCCGCATCGCTATGTCCCAATAGGCCCAACGTATGCTCGATCTTAATCCCGCCTAGCCATAATTCCCGGTCCGGCACCAAGGCGTGGACGTCATAGCCAAAACCTACACGTATCTTCATATCCATTTATCTGAAAAGGTTCTTGATTCCATCCATATCGAACGACAAGGAGAAGCGCAATGTCTGGTCCAACGGGTTACTCTGTACCGTACTGATCAGATAAGCGGCATCCAACTGGAAAACACTCATGCGGAAACCAGCACCGACTGAGAAGTACTGACGGTTTCCCTGATATTTATTCTCATAGTAATAACCGCCACGAACAAAGAACTGCTGATTGTAATTATACTCCAGACCGATAGAGGCCATAATCTCCTCTAGCTCGCCCTTGAAGCCATTCGGCGAGTCACCGAATGATTTGAAGATACCCGTGATCGGGGACATATTGTTATATTCATCATGTTTTTCCTTATAAGCAGCCTCATCCTCGGGAGTCGTACCTTCTTGAATAGGTTCGGTAGGAACTAAATATTTACTCAAATCCACATAGATACCGATTTGGTTATAATCATCGATCGGATACAGTAAACCAGTTCCAACCTTTAACATCGTAGGCAAGAATTGGTTGGTATTTCCACCGTCGTAAGAGACCTTCGTACCGATATTGGAGACATTAAAACCAAAGCTCCACAGGCACTCGCTATTCCCTAAGATCACGTATTTCTCCAGATAACCGGCGATATCAGCGGCAAAAGCGTTATCCGGAACCATATCCGCATCCGACGAGGCACCCATGTCCGAACGAATATAGCGCAAGGCGACCGCCATAGAGAACACATCCGATAATTTACGGCTATAACTTACATCAAAAGCCATCTCATAAGGATTCAATATGAGCTGATTACCCATTCCTCCATCCCGGCTTTCCTGTACTTCTCCTAAAGAGAAATAACGCAAGGAAGCTCCGATCGCCTGCATATCGCTATCGCCTAATTTATAATAACCGGCCAGATATGCTAAAGCCACATCATTCACCAATTTACGTAACCAAGGCGTATAGGATAAAGCGACTCCGGCCTTACTATAACTAAAAGCATACTTAGCCGGGTTCCAGTATTGGGAATTCACATCCGGCGTAGTAGCCACACCGTTATCACCCATAGCACCTCCGCGAGCATCGGGCGCAATAGACAAAGACGGTATCGCCGTATTAATCGGGGCGAATTTATGTTTAACATCGTCTGCGCCTCCTTGGGCATATAAAGCCGTAAATGCCGTCAAAAAGCTGAAAACCGCTAGTAACAGACTGAATCTTGAAACTCTTACCATATATTCTATTCTAAAAATACATTTACATTTATCATTCCTAGAGGGTAATAAACATACCCCCATGCTTATTATAAACTAATTACCCGATACTTTATTGTGCGAGAATGATTAATTTATTCGCTTTCGTCGCCTCTTTCGAGTTATTCGTGCTAATCGCCGCCCGATACAGATAAACTCCCGGGCGCAACCGCCTGCCACCGTTATCCGTCAGGTTCCAAGTTACGATATAAGCCTTAAACAACTCGGAGGAACCGCTCTTCTCTGTACTCCATAGGAACTTACCGGTCATATCATAAACCATAACCGTCACCTTTAAGTTCGACTCCGGACGATTGTGATGCAGAAAGAATTCCACCTGATCCCGTGCCGGATTCGGGGTGGCATACATCTCGATCAGATTAGGTTTCAACCCTTCCGCCACCTCAAAAGTAAAGGTATAGGTTGTGGAGTTATTTAAGATATCCCACACCTTAAACTCGGCCGTATGCATTCCCGGCTCCATCTCGGGGATGGAGAACTGGACAAGTCCTTCGTTCTCACTATCTGGTAGCAACGCATAATAACTATTTAAGTTATAGCTCATAGAGGGCATACTATCAATCGTCAACATCATATCATGCCCTACGCTACTGCCGGTTATATTCACGCCGCTCTTATCCCACAGCTTCGCTACAAAATAAGGAGTCGTGTTTACCTTATCGCCCGAAACAAAACTGGAATCATTCAAATAGATTTGCCGGATCTTGGGACCGATCGTATCAGTCTCCGCCGTATCCGAAGTCCCCCCCACGATAAAATCGAAGAAAGAACCCTGCGCCTCTTTTGTCTCGGAAGACGCATATAGGTTTAATTTACCTTTCTTATTGGAATAAGAGATATCCTTCGGGACCATAAAAGTAAAGCTGAACTTTCCATTTCGAACCGAGTCTCTACCTATATAAATCGTATTCGGATAATCGAGATAAGTGAATTTCTCAGAGCTATTCCCTAAAGTCGTAATGGAACTTTGGCTATCAAATATGGTCGAGCTTAATACGCCCGTGAAATCCGCGGCAAAAGAACCTGACGGATTCAAGATTTCACCCTCTACCGTAATCCGGGATAACGCCTTAAACTCAAAAGGCTCATCAGAAACAGCTTCTCCATTCACAGCCGTCACCCGAGCCTTATACTCTGGATACGCGAACTTTAACGCCGGGTCTCCGATTAAGATAAAGTTCAATTTATTTGAGTCATTGAGTTGACGTTTCGTATACATCATCGCCTCTCCAAGCGTATAACGGCTATTCGCGCCTTCTTGGAACAGGTTATCGATGAGTGCCTTATTTAAGTTCGCATTATTACCGGAGAACACGACACGGGTCGTCGTAAACAAAGCGATACCCCCACTGGTAGGATTCAAGAAAACAGATTCACCCGCAGAAGTTTTCACATCGTCAAAACGGGTAAAGTCGCAGGTAGCCGTCACCCACACCGGCAGATGCTTATAACTGGAATTATTGATATCGGTTTGTGTCCATACGCTTTCGTCCGCCCAATGGGTCGTACTGCCATGCCCCGTATAATTAATCAACAACTGACCACTTTTTAATAGTTTCTCAATCT
>OHRN01001063.1_pt1 | contig 9676 bp, 13 predicted proteins | sample 1578431 | NCBI WGS metagenome assembly OHRN01 (sample SAMEA3879507, study PRJEB24766) | human gut metagenome | biome: human-associated habitat; feature: feces | place: USA | collected 1985/1987 | reverse complement strand
TTCCCTGCGCCATAAATGGCACGAGGTATTTTTTCCAAAAACCTTGTTTTTCCTGAACCCTACCTTTTGACGCACATGAAATAAGTCAGCTCAACTCGTCAATGCATAAAAAAAATGTCGTGATTATGAAAACAGCAAGAGAAATACATAACGGAAATAAGAACAGACTCAATCTGCCTCTGCATAAATTGTTTGGCTGGTCGGTTCGGCTCATTCTTTCAGGCTTCTGTTGGAGTCTGTACGGTGGCAGTCTTTTGGCGTGGCTTATCGGTCTGTGGCTTGTAAAAGAACTGATAACGGACGTGATCCGTCGTAGTCGGGATTATCATTTGGTTATTAATACTTTAATACACACAGTTATGACAATGGATATTACAAAATCAGTAGCGTTCACCGGACACCGTTCAGAGCGTATCCTCCAAGTCCGTATGCTGTATCTTTATCTGGATATAGTTTCGCAAGTGAAAAGGTTGTATAGTCTGGGCTATCGTTACTTTCTAAGCGGAATGGCGGAAGGCTTTGATTTGCTTGCAGCCCAAGCGGTAGCCGACCTCAAAATGGAATACACGGATATTCGGCTCATTGCCGTTGTGCCGTTCCGCCGGCAGTCAGACAGATACCGCCCGGAGAACAAGTCCTTATACGACCGGATAATGAAAACTGCCGATGAACCGGTCATTCTCAGGGAAGATTACTGCAAAGGGTGCTTCCATCACAGGAACGACTACCTGATTGACAACTCCGAAATCGTCCTGGCCTATTGGGACAAGCAGCCCTATGGCGGTACTTATTATACCGTAGGAAAAGCACGGATGATGAACAGAAACATTATAAACCTTTATAAATAAAGCCTTATGAAACGATATAGTAGGACTGTCGCACAGCAGTGCAGATATTACGAGGTAAACAACATTTTCGAGTATATGGTGGAAACCTACCTGAACGGCAACATCACCACTTTTGGAGAACTTTACCGGGAATTGTGTAAAGAGGCGAGAAAAGATTTTATCGACTTTCTTCTCAGTGAGGTAGAGCCGATATACTGGAGAGAGATTTTAAAGATGACTGTCTAATGAATAAATCAGGAAAATATGAATGTAACATTTGAAACCGTAATTTGTGCATGGGATGAGAAAATCCCTGCACTCCTTATCCGACTGGTAAATACCCTTCTCTTTTGCCGGACGGAAGAGGAACTCCGCCAATCCATTGACAAACTTCGGGAAACGACCGAACTGGACGAATTTTTCACCTACGGCTATGGCTCACACCATTTCTGGTGCAACCAGCGCATTTCCAAAGGAAGCGTGCAGTTCATCCAAAGCCGGTTATTCATTGCGACATTTTAATCCTCTAATACATAAATGACATGAAGCCAATATTTCAAATGACACGAGAAGAGAAATTGCAGGAGATTGTAGAATACAGTCCTTGCAGGGTGGAACGCAGCACAGTCCTCCGGTACTTGTTGGCACTACGCCGCAATGACACGGAACAAATCGCCTACTTCGAAAGTTTCGGCAAGAGTGTACGACATATCATACTCAATGTACGCACGTATGAAAGAGGGCTGATTTTCGGCTATGTCGGCAAGCGGTTCAACGAACACGGTCGGATTAATGGTATGTTACCGATAGTTGAAGAAATCAAATTGGATACTTCCAACACGATCCATATCGGGCAATCCGTTGACGGGACGTATGCGGTATCCATCGACTGGTGTACCGGCACAGCCGGAGGCGGCAGCCACCCGTCCGTTTGGGATGAGCCTGTTAGAGATTATAAGGAAGCTGTCCGGCAAGGCATCCGCCTGTTGGAACGACAATACAACAAAGCGGAATGTTGGTCTGTTTCCGACAGAAGCAATTACAACCCGAAGGTTATCCGCAGTTTGAAAGAAAAACTGTTGGAACTCAAGCGGAAATACACACAGCCCCGACAGTTAAGCCTGTTTTAATATTCACAAACTATAAAATCATAAGTTATGGCAACAAAAATGAACGAGAACGGAGTTTCAACCTGCAAGACGGGTGAGAAATATGAAAAATTCCAAATGACCGTAGGACGGAAAAGGCGCACGTTTTACCATTATGATTACAGGGACACGGCAGACAACGAACTTTTTTCCTGTGTGAAGTCCACATTGGAAGAGTGCAGACAGAAACGTGACGAATGGTTGATTCAAAAACAAAGAAAGTATATGACAGAACAATAAATATCTGAAAAACAAGATATAATAAGGTTGAGAGAGTTATTAACCATTTGCACCAAAGAACTCTCCTTGCCGGTTGTCTGCAAGGAGAGTTCACATGTCATAGTTTTATTCCTTTTCTTTTGATTTGTCTGACCGGTGAAAAGTTGAACTCTTTCAGCCTTTTGTCAAAGGAAACCGTCACATCTTTCATTACCCCCTTCGGAGTCCAAATTTCCTTAACAGGCAAAGCCTTCCCATCATACAGTTTTTTTATCTGCCCGACAGAGAACTTTGTGCCCGTGCATTGTTCCATTTTGTGATTGAGAGAATATACGTTACAGCTGTTTCTGATAATATCGGGAATCAGTTCCGGTTGCTTTTTCAATAGTTCCGGATACCACTTTTCCGCTTGAAGGCAGATTTCCGCACTTCTTTTATCGGGTGGGATGTTCAGAAAACTTTCCGGTACATTTTTGTCCATTCCCGCAAGATATGCTTTTTCAGTCTTCAGATCATACCTTATGCTTTTCAACTGCAATGCCGAATTATAGGTATCGGCGGCAGCCTGACAGACCATTTTTTCCGTCTGCAGGTGTACCGGCACAGACGAAATTGCATAGCCGTCCCTGCTTACAGCATATTCCGCCATCCGGTCATCTATAATGTTCCACCGGACAGAACGCATCAAATCCGAACATCTCCATTTCCCTTCAAGCAATTTCATAATCTCCAGACAAATGTCGGGATAAGGAACATAGGGCAACAGCACAGCCGGATCATGCTTTACTTTTGATAATGCGGTATGGCAGATTTCCGGTGTTCTCATGCCTTCAGGCACATATTCCAGAGCCTTTCCGTTCCGTCTGACCATCTCCTCATATACCTCCAAAGGTATGTCGTCTTTCGGCAGTGCCTCCCGGAGATACCGGTCATCTTCCAGAATCAACGGCAAAAAGCACTTCAGTACCCCACAAGGCATATCATGTATGGAATCGGGTTTGTTTGTCAGAGCCATACCGACAATCTCGTAGGAGAACATTTCTTCCGGTACATGACGCACATTGGCACTGTCGGCATTGACAGCGTGCCAGCATACATTCTCAGTTTTACGTTCCGGAGGAAGATCCCGAAAATATCCGGGATTTTCCTGTACTGATTTTATATCCGCATCTTCCTGTTTCCTATTCATGCCCGTTCATTAAAGGTTTTATCAATTTCCTCATGTCATCAGCCATCCGGCTCTCTTCATATTTGGAACGGTTCAGATTCTCAAACACAATCTGTCTTGGGAGGACTTCCCAACAAAAGTAACTTGATCCGAAATAGGCAGCGTTCTTTTCCGTAAACTGGATACGTTTGTCGAACAACAACATCTGCATCTCCTTTTCTCGGAACAAGTGAACCGGTGCACTGCTGTTCAGCCAAAGATTGGAAAGCAGTAACGCAAACGGCTTGCCGAGTGCAAGGCAGCGTTCCACAACCTTCTGTTTGATACTGAACGGAGGATTGGAAACAATCAGATCCCACTCTTCCGGCTCGTAAACGAAGAAGTCCTCACCGGTAAGGATATGGGAGTGAACCACTCTGATACCGGCGGCTTTCAGCGCAAGCACGTACTCACTATGCTCTGTATCAAACGGACACCAGACTATTTTATTTCCGGGTATATATTTGATTATAGGAGCCACCGCATAAGCCGGAGTATACTGCTCGTCGCTGCTTTTTTTCGGGGTATATCCGGCATAAATCATTCGGTATCCTCCTTTTCATCTTCTTCATTATTAAAGGCAAAAGACTTTTGTACAACCTGACCGAAGGAATCAAGAATGTAAATATCTATTTTCTGCTGGAAGTACCTGATGAAGTATTTGGTGTCCTGATACTCGCCGCTTCTTACAAGCTGACAACGGATTTCCGCTTCCTCGCCCTTTACGATTGTCGTCTGCACCGGCAAGGTCGCCAGATCAAACTCATACACCTGCTGAACATCCAATTTGTCAGAACAGGCGGTTACACATATCATACCGACAAGCATGAATGTAACAATAAACAATGTTTCTATCATCTTTTTCATACACATTAAAAATTTAATCGTTTAAAACAGTACTATTTCTGATGCGTTCCGCTACGGCACGTACCACCGGTACGCTCACGGCATTGCCGAGCATCGCATACCGGTTGGCTCGTGAGATTTCCCTCACTTCCCCGTTGATAATTCCGTATCTGGTAAAATCATCGGGAAAGCCTTGCAAGCGTTCGCACTCCACTTCCGTCAGCATACGGATTCGGGATTTCTGTTCTTCGTTCGGCTGTCCGTCAAAAGTTTCCCCCGGTTGCAGGTTTATCAGATAATTGCCGAAATTGGGCTGTTTGTAATAGTTACGTGTTATCGTTCCGCAGGTATGGGAATGAACCGTGTCTTTCCTGCACGGATGATTCCCTCCACCCGGCGCCGGGAAAGGAAATACATCTCCGGTACACCGGTCTGCAACACGTCCGACAAGGTAGATTCTCTCTCTGTTTTGGGGTAGAAACCATGCCGTATTAAACAGTTGCCATTCAAGTCGATAACCGCCAATGTCGGCAAACGCTTTGATAATGCTCCAAAAATCTGATCGATGCTTTGCGAAGAAGACTCCCTTAACATTCTCCCAGATAAAAACGTCAGGTCTGAATCTCCCGACGGCTTCGACAGCATACCTGACAAGGGAACTTGCCTCTCCACGCAGCCCGCTGCCGTCGCCGACTGAACTAAAATTCTGGCAAGGGCTTCCGAAAGTGATGATGTCGGGATGTCCGATTTCCGCTGTTCCGATTTCTGTAACCGATCCGATATGTTCCGCATAAGGAAAATTGTATTTGAAGTTGGCGATTGCATTTTTTTCTATCTCCGAGAAATATACTTTCTCAAACGAGTATCCGGCAGCCTGCAATCCTTTACTAAAGCCGCCAATACCCGAAAATAATTCCAAAAGAACCATGCCCTAATCAATTATGAATTTAACGCCCACCCCGAACTGGAAATGAAAGTGTCCGCTGTCATTTCCCCAGAGGCAACGCTCACGGGCATGGAACAGCAATACCACCTGGTTGGCAAGGTAGGTTTCTATCTCCAGCGATACCGCACCGCCATAGACAAACGCATCCCCGGCACACAGGCGTGAGCCGTCGAACAACGTACTTGTGCCCCAATTCACGGTTTCATATCCTGCCAGCACCGAACCGCCGGCATAGCAGAGAAACACCTTGTTGGCATCCGAAAGGAAATTATAATAATAGCCGCCTTCCGCAGTGAATTGGGAAACCGGGACACGTATGTCCTTGTATGGATAATACTTCTGGAGATACTCGCCCCCGAATACCCACTTATGGCAGCCGTTCACATATCTGTCCGTTCCCAGTCCGAAATGGTAACCCAATCCGTTACGTTTGTCCGCAGTGTGAAAACCGTCCGTCATACCGGCGGTAATACGCAGCCCTTTTGTACCGGGCAGGCAACGTTGGGCATGTGCCTTGTCCGTCAGGACAAAGCACAAAAACATACATATAATAACAGATACCCTTTTCATACTATTTCACCTTCAGCTCGTTAATGACTCTGGCACGGATCAGCTCGGCGTTGGTCAGAATAAACCGCTGATGCCTTCCCCCGTTCTGCTCGTTCATCTCGACAACCAGCTGCTTGTCATCCGGAAGGGTGAATTTGGGCAGGGTAAATACCGTCCGTTCCTTGCTTTTTCCATCAACCGCCGTTACATAGTTGAAGGCACGAAGCGGCACGATAACCTGTTCCTGAATGGCGGTACGTTTTGCAACCTTTTTGTCCACCACCTTAAAAGTAACGAAATCAACGGAGAACGGCACGTTGGAAGCGTTTTTCAGTTCCGTATGGAAATAAAGCAGACCGTTGTGCGTATAAATCCCCTTCAGGATATACTGGATGCCGAAGCGCTTGCAGCCGATATGCTTCACCAGACGTTTGTTGTTGTCATAGACGGACTTCATGATCAGCCGTACCAGCAGCGGGGACTCGCTGCCGAGTTCCGTAAGGTAGATTTCCTGAGAGTTGTTCGGCCGGTTCACCGCCTCGCCATCATGGATGAAGTCTTTCATCTCGATATTCAGCTTGGTCGGCTCGTCCGCATACTTCACATTGAATGTATAATAGCTGCCGTCATCCGTGATCACCGCCAGATTCGTTTCACGGGAGAAGTCCCTCAACGCCGCTTTCACCCGAAGCACGTTCTCCGAACCGTCCGCTTTACCGGCAAGAATGTCTGCCGATCCCAGATCCACATACTTGATAGCAGCCGGGAAGATAAGGTGTACCGTTTTATTGAATGTCACCTCCAAAGCGTATGGAGGAACCATCCGGTCGAATGCCACCGGGCGTGTCAGCCCGTCAAACAGATCACCGGTGGACGGACTGCGCCTTGCGTCCTCCTTATCCGGCAGCGGCATGGTTTCCGTTTCTCCGGAATCTGTCGTTTCTTCCGTGTCATTTCCCGTCTTTTCCATTTTTACGGTCTTTTGTGCATACGCACCGGTCATACCAATGGCAAAAGCCATCATTAAAATTACTTTTTTCATGCTTGTTGTTTTTTCTTGATTGATAAATTGATTTTAACCGTTTATTGTCTTGACACGAGCAGTAGCTCGTAATCCGCCTTCAAAGTCGCCTTGGCAGTCCTGAACTTTGTGGAAAGGTATTGCGATGCGCCCTGTATCACCCCTTTGCCCAAGTCCGCAGCCAGCTGTGCGCCGGCATTGGTGGAGATGTTGATGCTGCTTCCCATTGCCGAGCCCATGTTGGCCGCCATCTCCTTGACGGCGGTAAGCTCCTGCGATCCCCTGACCTCAATGCCCTTCATGCCCCTCGTGTCATAAGCGTCCAGCTCCACCGGCAGGATTGTTCCCTGAAAGGCAATCGAAAAAACGGTGATTTCCATGCGCTCACCGCTGATTTTCGCCGTGCCGGTCAGTATCGTGTTGGCGGGTATGTACAACTCCCCGGCCTGCACCGGCTCCAGCAGGCGCAGACCTACTTCCTGACCGTCGCTTCCCGAAACCGTTACCGTCCTGTACACGCAGGCACGGATACCGTTCCTTTCCGTACGGCTCCGGACTGTCCCCACCGTGTGGAAACCCATGTTTCTGGGTTTGCCGTACTGTCTGGCAAACTCTTCATCGGACAGGGGTGCGGCCAGCAGGCTGACCACCCGTTCCGTTACCTGCGTAACCGGGCAGACCGGCGTTTTACCCGTAGAGGAGGACACGGCGACCTGTTTGGTTTCACCGCCGCCCGGCATGTACCTTGCCGCCATCTCGTAGGACTTCTCCATCAGCCGCAGTTGCTCCTCGCTGTTTTCTCTGGCCTTGCGCTCTTCCTCCGCCTGACGCTCCAGCTCCTGAATGCGCCATTCCAGTTCCAGTGTTTTCTGATCGTCTTCCGCAGGCCGTGTTTCATAAAAACTGTCCAACTGCCGGTTGATGTCCTGATAGGCATTGGCCGAGGAACGGATAGACGGACTGCCATTGTCCGTGTCCTCTTCCGTCAGGAATACTTCGTCCGCTGCCGGCTCTTCCTGTTCCAGTGATACCGCCAGATCCTGAAGCGTGTTCATTTTCTCCTTTTGTTTCTTTTCAAAGGCACTTTGTTCGTAGGCGGTCTTTTTATCCGACAGCAGCCCCTTGTCCTCCGGCATCGGAACATCCACGTTGAATCCCTCCCTTAATGGCTCGTCGCTGTCCGAAGGAGCGAATATCAGCCACATCGCTCCCAGAAACACGAGAAAGAACAACGGATACACGAGTATCTTCTTCCGCTTGAGCATCTCTTCCGGAGTCAGAGGTCTGGCCTCTTTCTTCCCCTGTTTCGGCGTTTGCCCTTTCTCTTCCGCCTTTTCAGGCGTTGCAGCGTTCGCCGGTTGCCGTTCCTGATTTTTTAGGTTCTCCATAATCCACTTGGTTTTTAATGTTTATACTATCCTTGTTTATCCCCCTGTACAGCTTCATCCGCCTGATATGCTCCATTTGCAACTGCTCCCCCTCATGCCTGCCGATGCGGTATATCGAAGATACCGTCATGTATATCGACAGACAGCCGAAGCCGGTGAGCATGACCACCACGCAGACGAGCCGTACATCGGGCGACATCCGTCCGCACAGATAGCGGAGTCCGTCGTCTATCCTGTCAGGCACGTACCTGATCCATTTTTTCAATCGGTTCATTTCCTGTCTTTTTTAAGTTATCGTTCAATGGTTCTCAAATCCCGGTTCTCCACGATATTGAACTGCTCCATCGTGAAGCCGTGCGGGTTATTGTCCGACCTGACCGAGTTCAACAGCCGGCAACGGGTTACAAGGCTCCGTTCCGTGATGTTGCTTGACCTGACCAGCGACTGCCGTGCGTAGGTCGTTACCACATACGGGTAGCTGTTGAAGTCGCACGCCACGCTGTCCACCCGGATGCTCTGGTTGATATTGGCCGAGATTATACGGTTGTAATACCCCTTTTCCTCCCAGTCCTTGTAGTAGCGGAACGCACTCTCGTCGCACAGGAACAACGCCCTGCGGATATTCGACTCGATAGCCGCCTTGTCGGGCGACAAGGTGAAAAACAGCTCGTGAAAACGCCGGATATGTTCTTTCGCCTCCACCGGCCTGTTCTGCGAAAGGTCTTGGGAAAGAGCAAGTATCAGGGACTTCCCATTGTCCAGCACATAGATTTTCTCCCTCTGCCGTTCGGCGAACCGGTAGGAACTCCAGAGAGCATAGCCGGTAACCAGAGCACAGAGCGAAACGAACACGATACCCATCGTGCGGATTTGCCGGAAGCTCGTTTCTATATTCTTCAAACTCTTAAATTCCATATGTTTATAAGATTTTATATTGGGTTATCTGCCTCTTAACTTGCCGGCTACATGGCCGACGGCTGCACCGGAAACAGCGGCAGCCGCACGTCCGCCCTTCAATGACCACGAGTTGACCTGCTTGCCGTAGTTGCCGGCTCCCGATGCCTGAATCACCCATGTGGATACTGTCGGAATGGTGAAATACCCCACAATGGCTATCAGCATGAAGATGATGTAAGCGGAATTGTTCACGTCGGGCACATAGGCGGGATCGCTCAGTGCGGCGATGTCCTTTTCGATCATCAGTACCTGAATCCTTGCCAGCACGGAGCTGAACAGGTCGGATATGGGCAGCCACAGATAGATGCTGATATACTGGCAAATCCATTGGATCATCGTATTGTGGAAGCCGTCGTACACCGATATGGCGAACGACAGGGGCCCCAGAATGCTCAATACGATCAGGAAGAAGGTTCTCAGCGTGTCCAGTACCAGCGAAACCGACTGGAACAGCAGTTCCAGAAAGCTGCGGAGAAAATTGTTCACGCCCTGCCTGGCCTGGTATTTGAAGCGTTCCGCCGCCATGCCCGCCATCGCTTTCAAGTCCGAAGGCGACCATCCCAGATCC
>OHRN01001032.1_pt1 | contig 9890 bp, 9 predicted proteins | sample 1578431 | NCBI WGS metagenome assembly OHRN01 (sample SAMEA3879507, study PRJEB24766) | human gut metagenome | biome: human-associated habitat; feature: feces | place: USA | collected 1985/1987 | reverse complement strand
CTGGCTCGAATTCGACTACGTGCCCGAAGAGCACGAGGTCCGCGCGGGCCATCCCGACTACACGGGCCGTCTGTGCGTTATCGGCGCGGAGCTCAAGGAAGACGGCCTTGCAGAACTGTTTGGAGTGTAAGGCATGGATATTCCTGTTTATCTGGTCGCCGGATTCCTCGATTCCGGCAAAACGAGCTTTATCAACGGCATTTTAGAAGACGGCTTCGCCCGCGAGGACAGGACGCTTCTGATCTGCTGCGAAGAGGGCGACGAAGAATACGAGAAGAAGGCGCTCGACAACGTCACCGTTGTCACGGTAGACGACGAAGAGGAGCTGACGCTCGCTTTCTGCAAGGAGCTTGAAAAGAAGCACCGCCCCAAGCAGGTGCTCATTGAGTACAACGGCATGTGGCTGCTGCAGGATCTGGCCAACAATCTGCCGGAGAACTGGATCGTGTACCAGTGCATTGCCACGGCGGACGGCACCACGGCCCTGACCTACGCCCGCGACAACTCCATGCGCAGCCTGATGCTGGACAAGATCGCCCGCAGCGAGCTGATCGTATTCAACCGCGCCGAGGCCGTGAACAACGATGACGCCCGGCAGGAGCTGCACAAGCTGGTGCGGCAGGCCTCCCGCAAGTGCGATATCGCCTACGAGTTCAAGGACGGCAGCGTAGCCTACGATGATATCCCCGACCCGCTGCCCTTTGATATCAACGCCGACCCCATTGACATCCCGGATGACGATTTCGGCATCTGGTACATGGACTGTCAGGACGAGCCCCAGAAGTACACCGGCAAGACGGTGCGCTTTCTGGCACAGGTCTGCCAGACCAACCGCGCCGGCAAAAACAGCTTTGTGCCCGGCCGCTTTGCCATGACCTGCTGCGTGCAGGACATCCAGTTTGTGGGCTTCCCCTGCAGCTACGATGGCTACAAGGCGCTGGAACAGCGCGCTTGGGTGCGGGTGACCGCCAAGGTGGGCTACAAGTTCCACAACATCTACCGGGGCAAAGGCCCGGTGCTGACCGCCGTGTCGGTGGAGCCCGCTGAAAAGCCTTTGGAAGAGGTCGTAACGTTCTCTTAACGTTTCTTTATAACAAGGAGGTTCTGGTATGAAAACTCTGTTCCGTATTCTTGGCACGGCTGCTGCCGTGGCCGTCACCGGCGCTGCCATCGTGGTGCTGGACAAGATCCTGAACCAGAAAGACCCGCTCCATGTGGAGGAGGTCGAGTTCCCGGAGGAAGCCGAAAAGGACGCCGAGGAGGCCGAAAAGACCGCCGAAGCCTACGAAGAGGCCGAGGCCAAGGAAGAGGCAAAGGCTGCCGATGCCGCCGCAGAAGCTGCCGAGGAAGCCGCACCGGAGGCTCCCGCCCCTGCTGAGAACGCACCCCAGACCCAGCCGGAGACCGCCGAAGAGCGCCCTGTGTACGACCCTGAAGCTCCGAACGCCAACCCCGTAGAGGCCGGTCCAGCTGTTGCCCCCAAGGATGAGAACGGCAAGATCGACGTCACCAAGATCGCCGATGCCAACGATTTCGGCGACTGGGAAGAGCAGGGCTGCAAGGGTTGAGAAAACAGCATGATCCCTGCATAGACGCGGATATCAGCTCCCCCGAAAGGGGGAGCTTTTTTGTGCTTGCAAAATGCCGCGCAGTTCACTATACTGGAAGAAAAAACACCGATGGAGGGCAGCACCATGGCATACACCGATGATTGGGAAAGCTTGATGAACGGCGTGTTCGGCGCGGGCGGCAAACTGAAGTTCGGCGGCGCGCAGCCGCAGCCGGAAAAGCCGCAGCCCGAAAAACCGGCGGGCAGCGGCCTGCCGGACCTGAACGCGGCGCTGCTGGAACAACAAAAGCAGCTGGACGAATTGCTGAAGCAGCAGAACGCCCGGCTGAAGGCGCAGGATGCCGGGGTGCAGACGGCGCTGGAGGACAGCCGCCGGATGCTGCGGGACATGGAAGCGGATGGTCTGCTGGCCAAGGGCACGGCAGACACAAAACCGGAGCAGCTGGGCAGCTTTGAAGGCCTTGCCGCCGAGGTGAAAAAGACCGTCCTCGGGCAGGACGCCTTTGTGGACAGCGTGGTGCGGGCCATGCGCCGCCCCTTTGTGCTGGGCACCGAGGGCGCAGCCGCCCGCAATGTGATCCTGCTGTGGGGCGCTCCGGGCACAGGGCGGCACTTTGCACTGGCGGAGACTGCCCGCATCATGGCGGCGCGGGGGCTTTTGCAGAGCGACCGGATGGCGGTGATGAATCTTGCGCTTTACCCCGACCCCGGCGCGGAAAAGCTGTTTTTGCAGGACCTTTACGCCGCCCTGCACGCCCCGGGCGAGATCGTGGTGTTTGAGCATTACGAGAGCTGCCACCCCGGCTTTTTGCGCATCCTCTCCGACCTTGCGGTCAAGGGCAGTGCACCCTTGTCCAGCCGGTATCTGGTGAACAAGGAGGGCATTCTGGTGGAAGCCGGCACGGCCCTTGCCCCCGGCGCAGTGAGCCGCATCGACCCCTGCGGCAAGTACCTGATCTTCTTCTCCCGCAAGGGGCGGGAGGCGCTGGCGGATAAATTCGGCGCGTCCTTTGTGGCGGCGGTAGGGGATGTGTGCCAGACCGCCCCCTTTACCCCGGAAGCACTGGCGGCGCTGGCGGCGCAGCAGCTGAACGCGCTGGCGCAGCGGGTGAACAGCCGTCTGGGGCTGACCCTTGCCGCCGGGGCGGATGTGCGGGACTATGTGGCGGCGCAGTGCTCTAAAGAAAAGGGCGCAGAGGGGCTGGCAGACTGCTGCGAGCGGATTTTCCGGGCCCTGAGCGAGTACTGCTTGCAGACTGATGCAAAACTGTCCGGCACGGTGGCGCTGACCGCCGCGCCCGAGGGGCTGCAATTTGCGCTGAACGGTGCCGCCCCGGCAGACCTGTTCAGCCTGCTGCCGGCGGCCTACACCGGCGCGGTGGAGCAGATCCGCGCCGAGCTGGATGCGCTGGTGGGGCTTGCCCCGGTCAAGGAGTACGTGTTTGGTCTGGCAGATAATTTACAGGTGCAGCAGCGCCGCGCAGCGGCGGGCTTCAAGACCGCAAGCCTGTCCATGCACATGATCTTTACCGGCAACCCCGGCACCGGCAAGACCACCATTGCCCGGCTGGTGGCAAAGTACCTCAAGGCCATCGGCGCGCTGGGGGGCGGGCAGCTGGTGGAGGTGACCCGCGCCGACCTTGTGGGGCGCTACACCGGTCACACCGCCCCGCTGACCAACAGCGTCATCGAGAGCGCACTGGGGGGCGTGCTGTTCATTGACGAGGCCTACAGCCTGTACCGCGGCCAGCAGGACAGCTTTGGGCTGGAAGCCATCGACACTCTTGTAAAGGGCATGGAGGATCACCGGGACGAGCTGGTGGTCATCCTTGCGGGCTACACCAAGGAGATGGAGGTGTTCCTCACCGCCAACAGCGGCCTTGCCAGCCGCTTCCCCAACAAGATCGAGTTCCCGGACTACACTGCGGATGAACTGCTGGACATCACCGCCGTGCTGGCAAAGGGCAAGGGCTACCGCCTTGCCGAGGGCTGCACCTTCCCGCTGCTGGGCTACTATAAGCGCCGTCAGGCGCTGGACAGCCGCACCGCCGGCAACGGCCGTCTGGCGCGCAACACGCTGGAAAAGGCCATCTTCAACCAGAGCCGCCGCCTCATCGCCGAACCCGCCGCTCCCCTTGACCTCATCCAGCCCAGCGATCTGGAATTTGAGGAATAAGGAAAAATTATTAGAAAAAAGGGTTCCGGAAACGCCCGCAGGCGTTTCTGGAACCCTTTCTGTTTATTCATGCTGCTCCGCAAGGCTCTGCACCATCTCGTGCAGCTGGGCGCGGACGGCGGCGGGGGCGGTGACCTCTACCTTGCCGCCAAAGCCGCACACCCAGCCGAAAAACTGCTGGCTGACGCAGATGGGCACATCAAAGTGGAAGTGCTCTGCGTCCTCCGGGCAGAACACCGGCTCCCGGCCAAAGCGCTCCCGCATGACCGGCTCAAGGTCGGCAGCACACCGCAGAGTGACCCGGTACTCGGTGCCGCCGAACATGTTGAAGTGCTTGCGCAGATAGGCGGGCAAATCGAAGGTGCGGAAGAACTCTTTGCCCCGGCGCGGCTCGTCCAGCACCAGCACCCCGGCCATCCGGTCCACCCGGTAGTGGCGCACCGGGGGTGCTTTTTCGTCCTGATAGGCGATCAGGTAATAGCAGCCGTTTTCCCATGCCAGCTGCCACGGGCTTACGGTGCGCACGGCGCTGCTGCCCTTGTAGCGGAACTGCACCAGACACCCCCGGTTGATGGCAGTGTGCAGCGCATCGATGCTGTACAGAAGGGTCTGGCTGTCGGTCTTGGGGCGTCCGTCCACATACACCTGACGCTGCAATTGGGTGCCCTCGTAGTCGGAGCAGAGGGCTTCCAGCTTGTGGATGATGCGCTTGCTGGTGCGCGCCGAGATGACACTGCTGGACTGTACCGCATCCACCAGCAGCTTCAGCTCCGAAAGCTCGAACGCACGGCTGGCCATCCAGTACCCGCCGCCGCGCCCCCGCTGCAGCTGGATGTCGTAGCCCAGACTGCGCAGGGTGTCGATGTCGCTGTAAATGCTCTTGCGCTCGGCCAGAATGCCCTGATTTTCCAGCAGCTGCACCAGCTGGGGCACGTTCAGGCGGTGGTTCTCGTCGGTGCGCTGCTCAAGGATGCGCAGCAGTGTTACCAGCTTGGATTTCTGTCCTTCCTGCTTGGGCATGGGGCAATACCTCCGTCACGGTTTATTCCGGCAGCTTTTTGTCAAAGGCGGCGCGGCGCTGGGTGGAAAGGCGGAACATCTGTTCCAGCTTGTCCCGGTCGTCCGCCACAAGGGCGGCGCGTATCTCCTGCAAAGCAGAATCGAACTGGTCGATCTCGCTGATCAGGTTCTGCTTGTTCCACAAAAACAGCTCTGCCCACATTTTGTCGTTGATGCGTGCAATGCGGGTCAGGTCGCGGAAGGAGTCGCCGGTGTACTCGCACAGCGAGGAGTTGTCGTTGGCGCACATCAGGCTTACGGCAATGGCGTGGCACAGCTGGCTGACATAGCCGATCATCCGGTCGTGCTCCTGCACGGTCAGGGTGCAGATATGCTTGAAACCCAGCACCTCGGCAAGCTCCCTTGCCCACTGGATGCCCGCCGGGGTGTTCTTTTCGGTGGGGGTGATGATGAAGTTTGCCGGGGCAAAATTCACCTCGGCGGCGTGCTCCACGCTGGAGGTTTCGCGGCCTGCCATGGGGTGGCTGGCAATGAACTCTACCCCCGCCGGGCACAGCGCCTGCACCGGCTCCACAAGGCCGGTCTTGACGCCGGAAACATCCGTAAAGATACACCCGGGTTTGAGCAGATGGCCGTAGGTGCCAAACCAGTCCAGCAGCGCGGTGGGGTACAGGCCAAAGATGATATGGTCGGCCTGCCGGACAAGATCCTCAAAATCGTGGGTCTTACCGCCGGCGATATAGCCGTGCTCCAGCGCGTACTGCAAATGTCCCTCGCTGCGGTTGATGCCGTCCACATGGAAGCCTGCGCGGGTCAGCTCCAGCGCGTACTTGCCGCCCAGCAGACCCAGACCCACTACGAGATAACGTTTTGTTTTATCAAGCATCTTCTACCTCCACGCCAAGCGGCGCTGCATCTGCAAAAAAGCCGGGCCAGCTCTTCTGGATGGCTTCGGCATCGTCCACGGTCAGGGGCAGTGCGGCGGCAGCAGCCAGCACCGCAAGGCTCATGACCACCCGGTGGTCGTTGTGGCCGTGCAGGGGCGCGGCGGGGGCGTGCAGACGCTCGGCACAGCCGTGCACCGTGATGGTGCCGCCGTCGCTTTCCAGCACACCGCCGCAGGCGCGCAGCTCGGCCTCCATGGCCGCGATGCGGTCGCTCTCTTTCAGGCGCAGCCGCTGGGCGTTGCGGATGACGGTGGTACCCTCGCACAGCAGACCCAGCACCATCAGCACGGGGCCAAGGTCGGGGCAGTCCGCAAGGTCGATATCCACCCCGTGCAGGGGTGCTTTTGCAAAGGTGACGCTGTCGCCTTTGCGGGTGAACACCGCGCCGCACCGGCGCAGGATGTCCAGAATGGCAGCATCGCCCTGCAAAGTGTCCGGCGCAAGGCCGGTGATGGTCACCCCGCCGCACACTGCGCCCAGCACTGCCGGGAAAGCGGCCTGACTGTAATCGCCCTCCACGTTGTAGTCGCAGGGGTGGTACTGCTGCCCGCCGGGCAGCAGCAGGGTGGTTTCGTCCAGCCAGCGGCTGTGCACCCCAAAGGCGGCCTGTACGGCGCGGGTCATGTCGATGTAGCTGCGGCTCTCCACGGGGGGAATAAGGTGCAGGGTGCTATCCCCGGGCAGCAGCGGCAGCGCGAACAGCAGCCCGCTGATGAATTGGCTGGACACGTTGCCCGCCAGCCGGTAGTTCCCGGGGGTCAGTGCGCCCTCCACGGTCAGCCCGGCTGGGGACTGCTCAAACCGTAGATTCCGCTCACGATATAACGTTTCGTATACGGATTGCGGGCGCTCCATCAGCCGTCCGCGCCCGGTAAAGGTGACCGGCTGGCCGGTCAGGCTGGCAATAGGGATCAAAAACCGCAGGGTGCTGCCGCTTTCGCAGCAGTCCACCGGGGCGGTCAGGGGCAGAAAATGCCCAAGCCCCTGCACAGCAGCATCGTCTGCGCCGGTGTCCACGGCGGCGCACAGCTGTGCGGCAGCGGACAGGGTGGCAGAGATGTCCTTGCTGAATTCCAGATGGGTGATGTGGGAGCGCCCCACAGCCAGCGCGGCGCACAGCACGGCGCGGTGCGCCATGCTTTTGCTGGGCGGCGCGGCGATCACGCCCCCGATGCCGCAGGGGGCAGGTCTGATGGTTACTAGCATAGCGGTGTTATCCTTTTGCAGATTTTCCCCGGGCAGCGCTTCAGGCGCCCCCTTGGGGGAGCTGGCGCGCCAGCGCCTGAGGGGGTAAACGGTTTACATCTCCCGGCCGATAGCCCAAGCCACCTGACGGCACTTTGCCATAGCCTGTGCAAAGGTGTCCGGGGTCAGGCACTGTGCGCCGTCGCTCCATGCGTGCTGGGGGTCGTAGTGCACCTCTACCTCCAGACCGTCCGCACCGGCAGCCACGGCAGCGATCATCATCGGCTCTACCAGATTGGCCTTGCCGGTGGCGTGGCTGGGGTCTACCACGATGGGCAGATGGGTCTTTTCGTGGATGATGGGCACAGCGGAAAGATCCAGCGTATTGCGGGTGTACTTTTCAAAGGTGCGGATGCCGCGCTCGCAGAAGATGACCTGCTCGTTGCCGCCAGCCATGATGTACTCGGCGCTCATGATCCACTCCTCGATGGTGTTGCACAGACCGCGCTTGAGCAGCACGGGCTTGTGCATTTTGCCCACGGCTTTGAGCAGCTGGAAGTTCTGCATATTGCGTGCGCCGATCTGCACCACGTCCACATACTCCTCAAACTCCGGGATGCGGTCCTCGCTCATCAGTTCGGAGACGATGGGCAGACCGGTGGCCTCGCGGGCCTTTACCATGTCTAAGATGCCCTCGGTCTCAAGACCCTGAAAGGCATAGGGGGAGGTGCGGGGCTTGTAGGCGCCGCCGCGGAACAGCGTTGCGCCGCCCGCCTTGACCCCCTGCGCGATGCGCAGAGCCTGCTCGGCGTTTTCGATGCTGCACGGGCCCGCCATGACGGCGATTTTTTCCTTGCTGCCGATCTTCACGCCGCCGCAGTCGATGACCGAGTCTGCGGGGTGGAACAGGCGGTTTGCACGCTTATAGGGCGCGGACACGCGGGTAACGTTGTCGATCCACGGGTTTGCCAGCACGTCCCGCTCGTCGATCTTGGTGGTGTCGCCCACCAGACCGAACACGTTGTAGTCCTTGCCGGTGATCAGGGTCACGTCCAGACCCTGCTTTTCGAATTTGTCAACGATCTTTTCCAGCTCCTCTTTGGGAGTGCCTTTTTTGGTGGAGATGATCATGAGAGGTCGTTCCTTTCCTGTTTGTTTTACATCACGATATGCGCCTTACTGGAGCCGTCGGTGCGCAGCAGCTGCGCCAGCCAGATGCAGGCGTGCAGGTAGCCCTGCGGGCCTTCGCCGATAAAATGTCCCTGACAACCAAAGGACACCACGTCCGTCTTGCGGAAGGGTTCGCGCTCGTCCGGGGCGTCCAGCATCACCTCTACGGCGGGCACGCTGCACAGCCGCAGCGCGTCCAGAATGGCCACGCTGTAATGGGCGTAGCCGCCGGGGTTCAGCACGATGCCATCCACCCGCCCGGGGGCAGACTGGATCTCATCGATCAAATCGCCCTCGTGGTTGGACTGACAGATATCCGTTTCAATGCCAAGCTGGTCGCAGCCCGCCTGCACATAGTCCATCAGGCCGGTATAGTCCACTTCGCCCGGCACGCCGGGCTCAGACCAGCGCGCCAGATTGATGTTTGGCCCGTTAAGAATCAAAAATTTCATCCAGTGCCTCCTGTGCAGCTGCCAGCGTCTCGGCCAGCGCGCCGGTGTTAGAAATCACCGCATCTGCGGCGGCAAGGTACAGCGGGCGGCGCTGGGCTTCCATGGTGCGCAGCGCCTCGGCGCTGGAAGAAAGCGGGCGGTTGCCACCCACAGCCAGCGCTTCCACCGGCCGGTCGATGAACAGCACCACGCCGTTCTGGCGCAGGGCGCGGACATTCTCTGCCCGCTTCACCGCGCCGCCGCCGCAGGAGAGTACAAGCCCCTTTTCCTTGCCGAAGCGGGCGATCTGCGCGGCTTCCTTTGCGCGGAAGCCCTCTTCGCCCTCGGCGGCAAAGATATCCGGGATGCTGCGCCCGTCTGCCTTGACGATCTCCTCGTCCAGATCCACAAGGGGTCTGCCCAGCTGCTTTGCCAGCAGGCGGCCAAGGGTGGATTTGCCGCAGGAAGGCATCCCCACAAGGGCGATGTTCAGCGTCTCGCGGCGCAGCGCAGCGGTAATGCGCCGCACCTCGCCCGGGGCGTCCTCGAACTTGCGGCCAAGGAAGTATTCGGCGGCATACACCGCCTGTGCCACCAGCATCTCCAGCCCGCCTACGGCTACCGGCACACCGGCGTCCTCGGCGCGGAGAATGAGTTCGGTCTTGTTGGGGTTATAGACCACGTCCACCACGGCTTCCAGCCCGGGCATGGCGGCAACGTCCAGACTGCACACGCCCACGTTGGGGTACATCCCGGCGGGGGTGGTGTTGAACACCACCTGTGCGCCGCTGCGCACGGCTTCGGCGTAGCTCAGCTCTCCCTTTTCCGGGTCGGGGGTGCGGCTGACCGTCAGCACCTTGGCAGCGCCCTTATCCAGTGCCACCGCGCGGGTGGTGTTGTGGGTGCCGCCGGTGCCCAAGATGAGCACGGTCTTGCCCGCAAGTTCCACGCCGTGGGCTTCGCACAGGTGGGCAAAGCCCAGATAATCGGTGTTGTAGCCGTAGAGCAGGCCGTTCCTGTTGACGATGGTGTTCACGGCGTTGATGGCCTTGGCGTGGGGGTCGATGTAGGAGCAGTACTCCATGACCACCAGCTTATAGGGGATGGTGACATTGATGGCCCTGAACTGCCGCCGGGTCAGAAAGGCCCGGACTTCCTCTTCTGTGGGCAGGGGGCACAGGTCGTACCGGTAGCCGCAGAGCATTTCATGGATGAGCTTGGAGTAAGAGTGTCCAAGTCTGCCGCCGATGAGTCCATATTCCATTACGATTCCTCCCTGCGGTAACTGGTGGGCCGCTCCATCCATGCCGTGCCATATCGGGTGGTCATCAGGTCGCCCACCACCAAAGCAGCGGTGCAGGTCTGCACGATGGCGGCCCGGGGCACGATGC
>OHRN01001031.1_pt1 | contig 9897 bp, 8 predicted proteins | sample 1578431 | NCBI WGS metagenome assembly OHRN01 (sample SAMEA3879507, study PRJEB24766) | human gut metagenome | biome: human-associated habitat; feature: feces | place: USA | collected 1985/1987 | reverse complement strand
CAGGATCTCAAGTGCACTCTCGATCTCCTCCACGCATTTCTCATAACCAAGGGTACCGTTATCCAGGCACAGATTATATTTCGTCATGTCTACCCAGTCAACACCCATGAAACGTTTGCAGAAATCTTCTTTGCGTTTGTCATCCTTATGCATAAATTTCTCAATATCCTTTGTAGTTCCGCTGAGTTTCTTACTTGCCTCACGGATACGGAAATCCCAGTCTCCGTAAACAAACACACGAAGAACATTGGAATAATCCTTCAGGATCATATTTTTCTCCACGATCAAAGAAAATTTCACTATCTGGTCCACCAGGTCCTGCACCGATTTCCCAGAAGTTATCTGCAGTCTTTAAAATATGTGATGGATCTACACCACATTCTTTAGTCCATACATTGTATGCATCTTCATCATCTGTATAAACAGTGATATATAGTTTATCTTTATCAAAAGCAAGCCATTCTTCGCCTGTTAAGAATTCCCATGCAAAATGAATTGCTTCTGTCTTAAAATAGTCACCAATAGAGAAGTTACCTAACATTTCAAAGAATGTATGGTGACGTGCTGTCTTCCCTACGTTTTCAATATCGTTTGTACGAATAGATTTCTGTGCATTTGTGATACGATTACATGCTGGTTTTTCTGAACCATCAAAGTATTTCTTTAATGCAGCAACACCGGCATTGATCCATAATAATGTTGGGTCATCATGGGGAATCAATGAAGCACTTGGTTCAACCATATGTCCCTGTTTCTTGAAATATTCAAGGAATAATGCACGAGTCTGATTACCTGTTAACTTTTTCATAATATCCTCCTAAAATAAAAAAAGCCATTCCTTAAAAGGAACGACTTAAATCGCGGTACCATCCTTATTCATAGATAAATATATCTATGCCCTTTATGACTTTAACGCAGTCATACGTTGATGTTTACATCACTCTCGAAAGGAGCCTTCCTTCATACACCCAAGAACTTGCACCACCCGTTCTCTCTCTTAAGACCTCTATGAAGTACTTGTCTTTCTCAACGATTATGCACCTATTATACATAAAAAAAAGATAAGGCGCAAGCCTTATCTCTATTCTTCAATTAAAGAACCTTCTGCAAGCATTTCACCCTTGATTGGTAATAACTTGTAGATCAGTTTCATAAATACTGCATCAAATGGTAACATGATTACTGTAGTTACAATATTGAATACTGTATGGAAGTTTGCCACCTGATGTGCTGGAGTTCCAGAGAATTCAGCAATCCATGATAATAATGGTGTAGCAGAACATATAATCAAGAAGAAGATTGTACCTACTAAGTTAAATAGGACATGGAATGTCGCAATACGCTTAGAGTTTCTACATCCAGTCACTGATGCAAGAACGGCAGTAATACAAGTACCGATATTTAGTCCACATACCATGAATGCTGCTGTACTAAATGGTACTAATCCTTTAGTTGCAAGTGCAGATAGAATACCTACTGCAGCTCCAGAAGACTGGATCAAAGCAGTAAAAGCAGCCGCAAATAATACGGCAAGTATTGGATTAGAAAGAGTTGTCATTAATTTAATAAAGACAGGTTCCTTCTGAAGTGGCACAACGGCCGCACTCATCATATTAAGCCCCATGAAGAGAATACCAAATCCAGTCATAACTGAACCAATACCTCTTACATTACGACTCTTAAAGAATAAGCACATGAAGACACCCACAACTGCAAAGACCGGTGCGACAACACCTACATTAATTGCAATCATCTGTGCTGTGATGGTTGTACCGATATTAGAACCCATTACAACCCAGATACATCTGTTTAATGTCATCAAGCTGGCATTCATGAAACCGATCAACATAACAGTCACTGCAGAAGAACTCTGTACAGCAGCTGTTACACCGATTCCGACAAGAACACCTTTAAATTTTGTATTTGTTAGTTTTTCTAAGATAGTTTTTAAGCGGTCACCTGCAGCGTCTTCTAAGGAATCACTTAAAACCTGCATTCCATATAAAAAGAGTGCTAGCCCACCTAATAAGTCAAGCCAATTCGTTATTTTCATAATCTCGTTTTCCTTCTTTTACCACTACATTATAACGTGTCTCTACGTAAATGTCGTTAACTAAATGTTAAAATAATCTTAAGTTTATGTAAAGTACTTTACAAAAATAACTTAAATTTAATGTTTTTAACGAACTATTTACTTGATTATTCGAAGTCAGATATCGAAAAAGAAGAAGTTTTATGTCTCTCCTGAAAGCGTTTGAGTAATGTTGTACGTCTTTGTTCATCCTGATTATTGTGAAGGCCATGAATAAAGACACTATGATCTCCTAGGATAAATAAAGACTGCTTGGCTCTTGTGATACCTGTATATAATAAATTTTTCTTCATCATAATGCTGTACTCTGGAAGTACTGACATAATAACAATCTTAAATTCATTACCCTGAGATTTATGAACAGAGATACAATAAGCATGTCTTAACATATCGAATTCAGTCGTACGGTAGTTTACAAACTGACCATCAAAATCAACAGTAAGAGTGTCATAAGGTAATCCAGTATCTTCTTTCTTTTCAATTTCTACTAAGATTCCTACATCCCCATTATAAACATCATCATCGGGACGATTTCTTAATTGAAGAAGCTTATCTCCTTCCCTAAAGATCTTACCACGCACTTTAATTTCAGCTTTATCACTTGCTGGCGGGTTAAAGATAGCCTGTAAAGATTCATTTAAAGCATCTATACCTGCTATGCCTCTATACATAGGTGCTAATACCTGTACATCGGATGCATCATATCCCTCTTCTACCGCTTTTTTTACAATAACCTGCACACATTGTACAACATCCTTGTTAGGACATACTGTAAAATGAATATCTCGATAATCTTCGAAAACATGAGAATCATAATGATCATTTCTGATATCATGAGATAGTGCGACAATACCACTGCCTTCTTCTTGACGATAGATTGTCTGTAAGCAGATATGTGGAATACCACTCAATAACATATCCTTTAAGACATTACCTGGTGATACTGATGGAAGCTGCTGTTCATCACCAATAAGTAATATTTTATGTACATGACCACAAGCATCTAATAATTTAGAAAATAAGAGTGAATCAACCATTGAGAACTCATCAATGACAAGTAAATCAATATCTAATGGATGATCACAATTCATAGAAAATGTATTGGTAGAAATATCCCATTTTAATAATCTATGAATAGTAGATGCTTCGAGTTTAGTCAATTCTGATAATCGTTTTGCTGCACGCCCTGTAGGAGCTACGAGCCCTATCTTTTCATCAGGATATAATGAACGATAAACTTTTAATATAGCCTGTACAATCGTTGTTTTACCAGTACCAGGACCACCTGTTAAAATAAGTGCTGATTCTTCTAAAAACTTCTTAATCGCATTCTTCTGTATTTCATCATAAGTAATACCCTGTAATTCTTCTGTTCTTTTAATCTTTTCATCAATGACAGAATCTTCAATAGACTGCGTTGATTGTTTAAGATAACGTTCAAACTTTTCCGCAATCATTGTCTCACTTTCATATAAATCTCTTGGATAATAACGGTCTTCTTCCTGAATAACCTTATTCGCTATGATTTGATCTAGATTCTTCGCAAATAAATCATCAGGACATTCAGGTAACATACGTCTAAAGTGATGATAAAAGGATTCATAATCACTATAGGTGCTTCCTGTCTGGAAACATAAATCCATTAAAGAAGCTAGTATACCTGCCTGGATACGTTTATCATCCAATGGTTCTACACCTGTTTTCATTGCGAGTTCATCAACACTCTTAAAACCAATACCTTCTATATCATCAATGAGGCGATATGGATCATTTTGTAATACATCAAGTGTCTTCTCTTTATAGAAGTTTTGAATGAGTGGTAAATTACGTGTAGAAATACCATTTCCCATAAAGAAAGACAAGACCTGTTGATCATAATCCTGACTTGTCAATACACCTACAATATTCTTCTTAATTGTTTCTGTAACATTGGGAATATTATTTAAACAATCAGGATTATCCTTAATAAGAGTTAAGGCCTCCTCTCCTAATGCATCCACAATTCTTTCAGCCGTCTTCTTACCTACTCCCTTAAAGAGGGATGAAGAAAGATAGCGGATAATCTCACTTCGATCATCCGCTAGAATTATTTCATAAGAAGACACTTTGAATTGTTTACCATAACGGGGATGTGTGACATAGCCTCCTTTAATACGATAACGATCATCATTATTTACATAGGACATATTTCCTATAATAGTGAATTTTTCATCATCTGTCTCAAAAGCTGCTACTATATATTTATTTTCTGGATTATAGAAAATAACTTTACTAATAATGCCTTCGTATTCTTCCATTATAAATAGTCAATCTCCTTGCCGTCTTTATAGACTTTATCAATTGTACCTCCACCTAGACATACATCTCCATCATAGAAGACAGCAGCCTGACCTGGAGTGACAGCCTTAATTGTTTTCTTAAATGTAACATAAAGTGTTGTTTCATCAATAAAGTGTAATGAAACATCATTATCCTTCTGACGATATCTAAACTTAGCCGTACAGTCATATTCACCTTCAGGCTTTGTTGCAGAAATCCAGTTGACATCAGTAATCAATGCACCATGAGATAATAACCATTTATTACTATCACCCTGAGCAATATAAAGAATATTCTTGTCATAGTCTTTTCCTACGACAAACCAAGGTTCACCATTACCACCAATACCTAAACCTTTTCTCTGCCCAATTGTATAATACATAATACCCTTATGTTCACCAATAACCTTCTTAGAGACAATATCTACCATCTTGCCTGATTTAGCCGGAATATAGTTCTTTAAGAATTCTCTAAAATCTCTTTCACCAATGAAACAGATTCCTGTAGAGTCCTTTTTGTGTGCTACAGGAAGATCAAGTTCTTCTGCAATTTTTCTTACTTCTGGTTTAGTGAGTTCACCAATTGGGAACAGTGAGTTATTTAACTGATTCTGATTCAATTGACATAAGAAATAAGTCTGATCCTTATTATTATCTACACCACGAAGCATCACTGATTCTTTTCCTTCAGTATGTACAACACGAGCATAATGTCCTGTCGCAATATAATCAGCATCAATAGACTTAGCATAATCTAAGAAAGCTTTGAATTTAATATGTTTATTACATAGGATATCTGGATTAGGTGTGCGTCCTTTTGCATATTCTTCTAAGAAATATGTAAAAACCTGATCCCAGTATTCTTTAATAAAATCCACTCTACGGATTTCAAGTCCTAAATGTGATGCAACAGCCTGCGCATCCTGGTAATCTTTTTCTTGTGGACATACATCGTCATCATTTGTGGGGTTACCTAGAATATCATTATTTAATGAACTATCCCAGTTTCTCATAAATACACAGATTACTTCGTAACCTTGTTTCTTTAATAAATAAGCAGCAACGGCACTATCCACACCGCCACTTAATCCAAGTACAACTCTTTTCATGTTCTACCTCCCTTTGTCTAGTATTCTACCACACAAAAAAGGCTCTTGAAAGAGCCTCCTATTATTCTGCCTTCATTCTTGTCATTGGAAGCATTGCAGCACCGATAGCACCACAGTCTTCTAATTCTGTTTCAAGTAGTGGAATATGATTTCTCATACCGACATGAATCTTCTGATTGAATTCTTTTGTTAGTTGATCTAGGAAATACTTCTTAGACTTCATAACACCGCCACCTACTACAAAACAATGTGGATCAACTGTATGTGCGATATTTGCAAATAATGTAGCAAGTTCACTAATGCATTCATCCGCAATACCCTGAGCTGTTTCATTACCTTCTGCAGCTAGTCTAAATACATCACCTGCATGATGTACTAAATCTTTACCAAGAGCTTCCTGACCCTTTCTAGTAATTGCAGTACCAGAGCATTCTCCTTCTGCAGCACCTGGGTTTAAAGCACCCTGCTTATAACCATTATTCTTAACGATAATATTACCGATTTCACCAGCATGTCCTCTACCACCAGAGATTAACTGTTTATTGACTGTAAAAGCGCCACCAATACCAGTAGAAACTGTTACATAATAACAAGTTGGATAATTCTTACCAGCACCTAATACCGCTTCAGCAAGACCAGCAACATTTGCATCATTATCTAAGAATACAGGTTTATTGAATTTTGTAGATAACTTTTCCGCAATTGGATAATTTTCAAAACCAGGAAGGTTGCTTGCCATAATCATAACACCCTTTACAACATCAACTGGTCCAGGTACACCAATACCAATACCTTCTACATTTTCAATTCCACCACATACTGTATAATCGATTGCTTCAATCTGACGACAGATTTTTGCAGTAACAGCATCTGGTCCTTTTTCTCTTTCAGTAGCATCCTTCACTTCACTATATGACTGACCATTTTCATCAACAAGTAAAGTTCTTACGTTTGTACCACCTAAATCAATTCCAATAAAATACTTCATGTTCTCTATACCTCCTTGAAATATTATATTACAGATTACACTTTCACGCTATGAAAAAAGTTCTTTTTGTATCTTTTCTAACTGTTCTGGTAACTGTGAAGTAACCGTTTTACCTTTTAAGTAACTCATAGAGCCTATCGGATCCACAAAAGTTAATTGATAAGCATGGAGGAACTGATGATTAAGATGGAATTTCTTCTTTACTTCCTTATTCCATTCAAAATCTCCATATTTACTATCACCCATTACTGGATGGCCTGTCGCACTTAAATGAATACGAATCTGGTGTGTACGGCCAGTAATAAGCTGTACCTCTACTAAAGAACATGTAGAACATCTTTTTAAGACATGCACTATTGTTTTCATAGATAAAGCCCCCGGTGTATCTTTTTTTACTAAATACATCTTTCCTTCATCTTCATTCTTTTTGACATATCCTGATAATGTAGCATCCTTCATATGTCCCATCGCAATAGTGAGATACTTCTTTTCAATGCCTTGTCTTGTTTTCATCATTGTATTTAAATCCTGAAGTGCACGCATATCTTTACCAAAGATGACAAGTCCACTTGTATTACGATCTAAGCGATGCACCGGACCTGGTGTAAAACTGATATTCTTTTCTGGATCATATTCACCCTTCTGATATAAATAAGTGAGTACCTGGTTAGATAATGTATTCACTGATTCATTGATATCTTCATGAACAAGCAATCCTGCAGGTTTATCTACAATAAGAATATGTGCATCTTCATAAACAACTTTAAAAGTAATAGGTAACTCATAAATTGTTAAAGGCTTTGTATATTCCTTGAATTTATCTTCATATAAGAATAGTTCCACCTCATCTCCTGAATGAAGAATATAGTTTTCCTTTACTCTTTTACCATTTACTTTAACATCTTTTTTTCTTAACATCTTATATATAAGTGAAGAAGGTGCCTGGACTAACACTTTCTTTAAGTATTTATCTATTCTTTGATGATCATCATATTGATCGATTACTAATTTTTTCATAACGTCTCCTTTACCTCCTCATTATAGCATACACCTCTTAGATTATGGTATAATAAAAGTTGAGGTGACAATCATGGAAAAACAAATAGATTCAACAACAATTTATGATGGAGCCATCATGAAGGTGACTAAGGAACATGTATTATTACAAGATGGTAATACTGCTGTACGTGAATGTGTATATCACCATGGTGGTGTATGTATTCTTGCGATAGAGGATGATGAAATTATTCTTGTAAAGCAGTTCCGTTACCCAAATAGATGCGATACATTAGAAATACCTGCGGGTAAGCTAGAATTAGGAGAAGATCCTGATAAGGCCTGTTATCGTGAATTTGAGGAAGAAACAAACAGACGTGCTAAAAATATGCGTCCTATCTTAAAGATGCTTCCTACACCTGGTTATTCAAGTGAAATACTTAGAATTTATGAAGCAGAAGACTTTAAAGAAGTAGAAGATTCTTTACAGTGTGATGCAGATGAATTCTTAAATATCATTAAGATGCCTATTGATGAAGCTTACAAAGCAATCTTTGATGGACGTATTATTGATGGTAAAACTGTCATTGCAGTTATGTATGCTTATAACAGAAAACATTGTAAATAGTAAAAGAGCTCTAAGAGCTCTTTTTACTTAGTATAGAGTATTTAACAACTTCTACGATTGAAACAATCACTACATTCATAATATAACAATGAATCATCTTTAAAGCAGAAAGAGTCATCAATGTATTATCATTCATATAAGTATAATAATCCGGAATAAAATTCGTAATAGAATGAAGACCATTAAAGATAAATTCAAAAATTGATTCAACAACATCAATATAACCTAAACTAATTGCATGTAATACCTTCACAACAGGCTGATCCATCATATTACCTAGCGCAATATGAACTACTAAACCAAGTAAGAGAATCATCAATGATAATAATAAGACATAACTAATATTAATAAAAGTATTAATAATATGATGATCAGGCTTCTTTTTTGGTTCTTCTACCACTGGTTCTTCTTTTTCTTCCTCTATTTCTTCTGGAGCATTGTTTTCAGCTTCCATAACCTTTGCGATGACATCATTTAATGCAGCCGTATCCTGTGCATTAAGTGATAATGCAGTAGGTTCTTCTTTTTTTTCTTCTACTACAGGTTCTTCTACTTCTTCTTTTTCTAATTCTGCTAGATCTTCATCACTGAAGGTAAAACGTCTTGGACGTTCTTTAGTGAGTTCAGAGAGTTTAGATATATAAGTAGATTTAATGATTTTTAATAAGTCAGGGTCATCCTTATAGACTTCCTGCAAGTTTGCGAATAAAGCCTTTAATTTAGCAACAGACATCTCTTTGTCCATACCAAGAAGTGGCTCAAAGATCTTATAATCTTCATAACGACCAAAAAGAATATCATTCAATGCTTCATACATTGTATTGGCTACCTGATAAGAACAGCTGATTTCATCATCTCCTGCTTCTACCAAATCATTTAAATAAATAGTATTCATTCCAATATTATTAGCTGAATGAAGAATACTATTCATAGAAGTAATGACTAATGTATCTTTAGGTGTTACCTGGAATCTTTTATCAATATACGCAAGCAGTTCTTCTGAAGGAAGTGCTTTAATATCTGTATCACATCCAATAACATAATCAACCTTACGATATAAAGATCCAAGTTCTAGATAATTAATAGCTGTTTTAGTTTTATGAGTAGAAACAACTGCAATTGGAATATTATTCTGACGAAAGTATTCAAATAACTCAATAACACCGTCTTTTGGTGATAAACCCTTCATGTTCAAATAATTATATAAATCTTTTTCTACAGTTGCATTAAGCTTCTGACTATTAATTGTCGTCGCAAGTGGAAGAGTGTCATACATTGAATACATATTACCTAAAGAATGATAGAACTCTTCAGGAGTGACAGTAATATTTTTCTTTTTACATAAATTCTTATAGAAATTATAGCGGAGTCTGTTTAAGGGGAATATACATCCATCCAGTTCTATGATTGCTAGTTTTAATTCTGTATCCTCTCTCATAAATAATACCCCTTTCCCTAATCTAACCTCCATTATAGCAAATTCCTAAATAATATGCTATCATATACAATAAAAAAGCAGAACCGAAGTTCTGCATTGTTTGCAAATGGTCTCCCCGCACGGGCTCGAACCGTGGACCCTCTGATTAAGAGTCAGATGCTCTACCAACTGAGCTACGGAGAGAGGTGTGTCTTCAACCGACGAGTTATATATTACACGATTAAGAACACTTCGTCAACTACTTTATGAACTTTTTTTACTTTTTTTAAAACCCCTCAATTGTAAAATGAAACTGGAATTAAGGAATTGGGATAAAGGGGCATGCCCC
>OHRN01001026.1_pt1 | contig 9925 bp, 6 predicted proteins | sample 1578431 | NCBI WGS metagenome assembly OHRN01 (sample SAMEA3879507, study PRJEB24766) | human gut metagenome | biome: human-associated habitat; feature: feces | place: USA | collected 1985/1987 | reverse complement strand
GTCTGTGGAGATGTCTGTCCCAATGGAGCAATTCTTCCCATAAATGTAGAGCAAAAACATCTTACACAAATGGGATATGTTGTTTTCATCGAGGAAAATTGCATTGTTTATACTGATGGAACCAGTTGCGGAGCCTGCTCCGAACACTGCCCCACACAAGCTGTGGCAATGGTGCCGTATAAGGATGGATTGACAATTCCCCATGTAAATAAAGAAATATGTGTAGGTTGTGGAGGATGTGAATATGTTTGTCCCGCCCGTCCATTCCGTGCCATCTATATCGAAGGAAATCCCGTACAAAAAGAAGCAAAACCATTCAAAGAAAGCGAAGAGCACAAAGTTGAGATAGACGATTTCGGATTCTGACCGACATGGTGCCGGAGCAGAGTTTCCATCCGTGTTTTATGTTCTATGACGGTTTATTTCAAATGTGAACAAGACAGATGGTATGGATTTAAAAAAACTATCCATTATATTCCTCCTACTTTCAATAAATTCACTAAATTCGTGGCGAACTAAAAAAAGAAAGTAACTCATGGAGGTATTCACAAATAACTGGAATAGCCGGAAATATCAGATTGGCTATGCACTAAGCGGAGGATTTATTAAAGGATTTGCGCATTTGGGGGTGATGCAGGCTCTGCTGGAGCATGATATCAAACCGGACATTATCTCCGGAGTAAGTGCCGGTGCGCTTGCCGGAGTTTTTTATGCCGACGGAAATGAACCTCACCAAGTGATTGAATACTTCTCCGGCCATAAGTTTCAAGACCTGACAAAGTTAGTCATCCCCAAGAAAGGACTATTTGATCTCTGCGAATTTATTGACTTTCTCCATACCAATCTGAAGGCCAAGAATCTGGAAGAGTTGCAAATCCCCTTAATCATCACGGCTACCGATCTGGACCACGGACGTATGGTTCATTTCCACCGTGGCTCCATAGCCGAACGTGTGGCTGCTTCCTGCTGTATGCCTGTCATGTTTGCTCCGGTCAATATCGACGGAACCAATTACGTAGATGGCGGATTAATGATGAACCTTCCGGTCTCCACCCTTCGCAGAATATGCGACAAGGTGGTAGCCGTCAACGTAAGTCCCATCATGGCGCAAGACTATAAAATGAATATCGTAAGCATTGCCATGCGCTCCTTCCACTTTATGTTCCGTGCCAATACTTTCCCCGAAAGAGAAAAATGTGACTTGCTGATCGAGCCATACAACCTCTATGGATACAGCAACACCGAACTGGAAAAAGCAGAAGAAATCTTCGAGCAAGGTTATAAGATAGCCAATGACTTACTTGACCAGACACTGGCGGAAAAAGGGAAAATATGGAAGTAACTCCTTACTTTTCCCGAAAATATTTATAATATGAAATAAAATCTACTCTATATGAACAACGAAAATAAAATGATTATCTATCAGGTGTTTACACGCCTGTTCGGAAACAATAACAACCATTGTGTCTATAATGGAGACATTACCGCCAACGGATGTGGTAAAATGGCCGACTTCACCCTCAAGGCACTTGGAGAAATCAGGAAACTGGGTGCTACCCATATCTGGTATACAGGCATTATCGAGCATGCAACTGAGACGGATTACCGTCGCTTCAACATACGTCCCGACCACCCCGCCATCGTGAAAGGCAAAGCGGGCTCTCCCTACGCCATTAAGGATTATTATGATGTAGATCCGGACTTGGCAACCGATGTGCCGGAACGAATGAAGGAGTTCGAGAATCTGGTACATCGCACTCACCGTTCCGGACTGAAAGTTATTATAGATTTTGTCCCCAACCATGTAGCACGCCAGTATCACTCGGATGCACAACCGGACGGCACTACCGAACTGGGAGCAAACGATGACCCGAACTACGCTTTCAGCCCGTACAACAATTTCTACTATATACCGCAATCCGAGTTGCGTGCCCAGTTCGATATGAAAGAAGGTGCAGCAGAGCCTTACCATGAATATCCGGCCAAAGCGACAGGTAACAACCGTTTTGACGCTACACCGAACATCAACGACTGGTACGAAACCATCAAGCTGAACTATGGAGTAGATTATCTGAATGGCGGCACTTGCCATTTCTCCCCGACTCCGGATACCTGGATAAAGATGCTGGACATTCTTTTATTCTGGGCCTCAAAAGGTATCGACGGTTTCCGCTGCGATATGGCGGAAATGGTTCCTGTAGAATTTTGGGAATGGGCTATTCCACAAGTAAAGGAAGCACATCCGGAAATCCTTTTCATTGCCGAGGTCTATAATCCCAACGAATACCGCAATTATCTCTTCCGTGGGAAATTTGACTATCTATATGATAAGGTCGGTTTATACGATACACTCCGCAATGTAGCTTGCGGCTACGAATCCGCAGCATCCATCACCCACTGCTGGCAAAGTCTGAACGGAATAGAAAAACAAATGCTGAACTTCCTGGAAAACCATGACGAACAGCGCATCGCTTCCGATTTCTTTGCAGGAGATCCACGTAAAGGAATCCCTGCTCTGATCGTTTCTGCTTGTATGAACACCAATCCTATGATGATTTATTTTGGTCAGGAGTTTGGAGAACTGGGAATGGACAGCGAAGGTTTCAGCGGAAGAGACGGACGGACTACGATATTCGATTACTGGAGCGTGGATACTATTCGTCGCTGGCGCAATGGCGGTAAGTTTGACGGCAAAATGCTGACCGAAGAGCATAAACGCCTGTACAGCATTTACCAAAGAGTACTTACGCTATGTAATGAAGAGACATCCATCGCCAAAGGAGTATTCTTCGACCTGATGTACGCCAATAAAAACGGATGGCGTTTCGACGAACATAAGCAATATACTTTTATGCGAAAGTATAAGAATGAATTGCTGTTCATCATCGTCAATTTCGATAGCCAACTGGTTGATGTAGCAATCAACGTACCTTCTCACGCGTTTGATTTCTTACAGATACCACAAATGGAAAAATATCAGGCTACAGACTTATTGACCGGTGCCAAAGAGGAAATCTGTTTATTGCCTTACAAAGCCACTGAGGTTTCCGTTGGGGCCTATAATGGGAAGATTCTGAAGATTACATTCTGATCTGCTCCGATTGAAGGCAAATGATAAATCAATAGTATCTTAACTCTCCTCCTTCCCGAAGGGAGGGGAATTGATGATACTATTGACTTTTTAGGCAGCCCCAATGGAGATACTACTGATTTATTCCCCCCAACTGAAAACAAAAATTCTCAAAGGCTGTTTAGTTAGATAAATAATTTCCTAAACCAGAACCTTATGAAGAAAATTAGTTTTTTGGCAGTCATATTATTATTGTCTGTATCTGCCTTCGCAATCTTACCTCCCGGCAATATACAGGCTGCCTTCAAAAAGATGTACCCCAAAGCCAACGGTATAGCATGGTCGCAGGATGATGGCTATTATTGCGCTAACTTTGTTATGAATGGATTCACTAAAAACGTCTGGTTCAATACGCAGGCTCAATGGCAAATGACACAGACGGACCTTGTCAGTCTCGACCGGGTGACACCTACCGTATACAATGCCTTTGTATCCGGTCCTTATGCCAGTTGGGTAGTAAATGATGTAACCATGGTGGAGTTTCCTAAATGGCAGGCAATCATCGTCATTAAGGTAGGACAAGATAATGTAGATATCAAATACCAGCTCTTTTATTCCCCGCAAGGAATGTTGCTAAAAACCCGCAATGTCAGTTATATGTACGACATTCTCGGTCCGGGAACATTCTTATAAAAAAAGCCCTTGCCAAACATTAAATGCTCGGCAAGGGCTTTCTTATTTTTTATTCCCTGAGTTATTTCTTCTTTCTCAAAACAACAGCTGTACGTGCAGGAATATAGAGTTTCAGCCACTCTTTCTTTTCCTTCTTATACAACGGATCGGCAATCGTGAAATGAACTACTGAATCATCTGCAAGACCATTTCCGCCAAATGCAACATTATCCGTATTCAAGATTACTTCATAAGCTCCCGGACTAACGAGGAAACCATAATCTACAAAAGACTGTTTCGGATTGAAGTTAAATACAAATATCAGATCCTTACGTCCATAAGCCAATACCTGATCACCATCATTATGCCAGATCTCCTGGACCGGAGTCGCCTGGAAATCTTTCACACTCTTGATCACTTTCAGCATCTCAGCATCAAAGTCCCCCATGTAGTGATAAGCCAGATTCTTGTTATCTACCAGATCCCACTGACGACGGGCATACTTACAAGACCATCCATTACCTTCACGCGGAAAATCGATCCATTCGGGATGCCCGAATTCATTACCCATAAAGTTCAGATAACCGCCATTGATCGTCGAAGATGTCAGCAAGCGGATCATCTTATGTAAAGCGATTCCGCGATTGACTACATAATTCTCATCGCCTTTCTGCATATGCCAATACATATCTGCATCAATCAGACGGAAAATAATAGTCTTGTCTCCTACCAATGCCTGATCATGACTTTCCGCATAAGAGATCGTCTTTTCATCCTGTCGACGGTTGGTTACTTCCCAGAACATACTGGAAGGCTTCCAGTCCTCGTCAATCTTTTCCTTGATAGTCTTGATCCAGTAATCAGGGATGTTCATAGCCATACGGTAATCAAATCCGTAACCGCCATCTTCTACTTTGGCCGCAAGTCCCGGCATACCGGAAACTTCTTCAGCAATAGAGATAGCCTTCGGATTGACCTGATGAATCAACTCATTCGCCAATGTCAGGTAGCAAATGGCATTGCCGTCCTGATGACCATTGAAGTAATCTCCATAATTACAGAATGCTTCTCCCAACCCGTGGCTATAATACAACATAGACGTCACACCGTCAAAACGGAATCCGTCAAACTTATATTCTTCCAGCCAGTATTTACAGTTGGACAATAAGAAATGGATCACTTCATTTTTGCCATAATCAAAGCATAGTGAATCCCATGCCGGATGCTCACGGCGTTCGCCACTCAGGAAATATTGGTCATACGAACCGTCAAAGCGGCCTAATCCCTCCACCTCGTTCTTTACGGCGTGGCTATGTACGATGTCCATGATCACGGCGATACCCATCCCGTGCGCCTCGTCGATCAGTTGTTTCAACTCGTCCGGCGTACCGAAACGGGAAGAGGCGGCGAAGAAGCTACTTACGTGATAGCCGAACGATCCATAATAAGGATGTTCTTGTATAGCCATGATCTGAATGGCGTTATAACCATCCTTCGCTACACGAGGCAATATATTTTGACGGAATTCATTATACGTCCCCACCTTCTCCTCGTTAGTGCTCATACCGATATGGCACTCGTAGATCAAAAGGGGAGACTTCTTAGGTTTGAATCGTTTATTCTTGAATTTATAAGGTTTCTCCGGGTTCCATACTTGAGCGCTAAATATCTTAGATTGCTCATCTTGCACCACCCGGCGAGTCCATGCGGGAATACGTTCTCCGCTACCGCCGTCCCACTCGACCAGCAACTTAAACAAGTCCTCATGACACATCTGCGCATCGGTCAAAGCGATCTCCCATATGCCATTCGCCTTACGTTTAAGCTTGTATTTATTATCTTTCTGCCATCCGTTGAATGTTCCAATCAAATAAATAGCGGTAGCATTCGGCGCCCATTCACGGAACACCCAGCCTTTCGTGGTTTTGTGTAACCCAAAATAAAGATATCCGGAAGCCATCTCGGATAAGGTTAGTTTACCATTATTCGTCAGGCTCTTTTCTTTATCAATCACGTATTGATACCGGCCTTCTATAGCCGCCTCATAAGGGGCCAGCCACGGGTCATTTTTTATCAGATTTAGAGACTCCATGATTTATTATAATTTGGTTCTCGGCAAAGATAAAAGAAAAAAACATACCCATTGATAATATTAGGATATTTCTTATATTCGCGGTAAACCGTACAAAGATGAGCAAAGGAACAAAAAGTATAGCCTTTTACCTAATGATGATCCTCATTTTCGGTTCGCTGATGTACTTTATCGCCAAAGAAGGGGAAAGTCAGCAACTGGAAAATTCGATTGCGTCCATTCAAAACGCACCTAGTAATTTAGAAGAGGGATTTACCATATTTACTCAATTATTAGTACATAATATCGAGTCTTCCATAGGAATTCTGCTTTTACAAATCATCACGATATTGCTTACGTGCCGTTTGTTCGGTTGGTTATTCCAGAAGATCGGGCAACCCACCGTCATCGGCGAGATCGTTGCCGGAATCGTGCTAGGGCCGTCCGTATTAGGCAATTTATTCCCGGAGGCTTCCGCCTTCCTTTTTCCTGTGGAATCGTTGGTGAATATAAATATGCTGAGTCAATTCGGACTTATACTCTTTATGTTCGCTATCGGGATGGAACTTAATATCTCCGAGGTAAGGAAAAAGCTGAAAGAGACGATCTTAATCAGTCATACCAGTACGATCGTCCCCTTCTTTTTCGGTATGCTGACCGCCTATTTCGTGTACGACAAATATGCGGATAAGAGTACGCCTTTCCTCTCTTTCGCCTTGTTTATAGGTATCGCCATGAGTATTACCGCCTTTCCCGTATTGGCACGTATTATCCAAGAGAAAGGACTTACCAAGACACATTTGGGTACCATCTCGTTGGCAAGCGCGGCGAATGGGGATATCACCGCATGGTGCTTGCTAGCGGTTGTCATAGCGATCGCACAAGCGGGTTCGATGCTAAGTGCCGTTTACAACATCTTATTCTCAGTTCTTTACATAGTGTTTATGTTTTTGGCGGTGCGGCCATTCCTGCGGATGATCGGACATATCTACCACAACAAGGAGGTAATCGACAAGGGGCTGGTCGCTTTCATCTTCTTGCTATTGATCACCTCGGCTTATCTGACAGAGATATTGGGATTGCATGCCTTATTCGGCGCTTTTATCGCAGGAGTGGTGATGCCGGGAAATGTCAAATTCCGCAAGATCATGACCGAGAAAGTAGAGGATGTATCCCTTGCGCTATTTCTTCCCTTATTCTTCGTATCCACCGGATTACGTACGGAAATAGGTCTTCTAAACAAGCCTGAATTATGGTGGCTATGCCTTATCTTCATAGTCGTGGCCATCGCAGGAAAGTTTGGGGGAGCGATGTTCTCCGCCCGATTCGTGGGTGAGAGCTGGAAGGATAGTCTCTATATAGGGGCTCTCATGAACACCCGTGGGTTGATGGAGCTGGTCGTATTGACGATCGGGTACGAGATGGGGATATTGACGCCTTCCGTATTCGTGATCTTAGTGCTAATGACACTGGTCACCACCTTTATGACAACCCCATTGGTCTCATTCATCAAATTCTGTTACCGGGCGCATGATAAGCTGATGGAGCAAAAAGAAAGAATGCCATTGGAGGGAATATTCAAGGTACTGCTATCCTTCGGACGAGCCGGAAACGGACAGATCATGCTGGACGTGGCCTACCAGATGTTCGCCCAAGGCAAAAACAAACTGGAGCTGACGGCACTGCATTTGACGGTTGGCTCGGATGTAAACCCGCTACACACGGATAATTTCGAGGAAGTCAGCTTCGGCCCGATCCTTTACGGGGCCAAGAAGCTGGGCATTCAGATACAGACTCGCTACGAGGTATCGAACAACGCCGGAGTGGATATTTGTAGCATCGTAAACAATGAGGGGTATGATTTCCTTCTGGTCGGTTCCGGGATATCGATGAGCAACACACCGGATGATATAGCGGCAAGCCATTACCGGGCCTCTTTCTACAACCGTTATTTCAAACGCTTCAAGGCTCCGGAATCCTGGTTTTATCCGGGTGCCTTATTGAAAGACAAGACGAAGATGTTTATCGAGCAAAGCAATTGCCCGGTAGGTGTATTCGTGAACCGGAATTTCGTCAAGGCATCGAACGTGATCGTGGTCATCGACTCCGAGGAGGATTTATTCCTGTTGGGATACGCCCAGACCTTATTGAAGTCTACACACGGCTTGGCCAGCGTACTTGATAAATCCAGCAGTACGACCCCGGGGAACGAGGTGATCAAGGAAGGAATCCTGCGATTCACGGAAAACGTGAAGCAGACCACGCTTCTACGAGAGAAAGACCTTACACCCCAGTCTTTCAACGGTTTCAACTTCATGTTGATCAGTTATAAGACATGGAACGATGTCTCCGAGCACCGGAAAGAAGCCTTGCAGAAGATGCCTTCTACGTTGATATTAAGTAAATAATCCGTTATAAATCCATATAAACCCGTCTTTATGAGAATCTGTCTTTTCTTCTTGATCACCGTTTTCCTCATGGCCTGCTCCTCTACGGGGAACCAGCGGCAGGAACCGGAAAACCAGACCTTGGAAACGATACTCAATCGCAAAAGCGTACGTAAGTACAAAGATCGCCCGGTAGAAAAGGAAAAGATAGACAAACTGATACGAGCCGGAATGGCCGCCCCCTCCTCCCGTGACAGGCGACCTTGGGAATTCATTATCGTAACCGACCGGAAAGCCTTGAATACGATGGCCGAAGGCCTCCCCTTCGCCCGGATGCTGAAAGAGACAAGGCAAGCGATCGTCGTTTGCGGCGATACGATCAAATCCTCCAACGCTTGGTTTCTGGATTGTTCCGCCGCCTCGCAAAACCTGTTACTTGCCGCCGAATCCATGGGATTGGGAGCCGTATGGACGGCTGTTTACCCCTATCCGGACCGGATCGAGATCGTCCGGAAAGAGCTTCAGCTACCGGATCATATCATGCCGTTGAACGTCATACCTGTGGGATACCCCATGCAGAAAGAGACTCCCAAAAACAAATACAACGTCCAACAGATCCACCACAATGGCTGGTAAAGCTATATGACTTCCAGATAACTCCGTCCGTTTCCCGCCCGGTTCACCCGAATCTGCACGGGAATACGTTCCGTCATTTCCTGTACGTGCGAGATAACACCGATCTTGCGCCCTTGCGTACGCAGGCTCTCCAAGGCATCCATAGCGACCCGCAACGTCTCCGCATCCAAAGAGCCGAAGCCCTCATCGATAAACAGGCTCTCTACCTTCATCCGGTTCGAGGAGAGCGAGGACAAGCCTAACGCCAAGGCCAGCGAGACCAAGAAAGATTCCCCTCCGGAAAGGCTATGCACGGTACGGATCTCGTCGCACATATCTTGGTCGATCACCTGCAAAGCCAAGGTATCCGGCACACGCTCCAACCGGTAACGCCGGGATAGTTGCCGCAATTGCACATTCGCGTAACTCAACAAGACATCCAAGGTGTAGCCTTGGGCGATCCTACGGAACTTGGCGCCATCCGCAGAGCCTGCCAGCTCATTCAGCTTCGCCCAACGCTCGCTCATCGCCCTCCGCTCCGAGAGCTCTTGCTGGAAGCCGGCTATCTTCCGCTTATTCTCCTCGTGCGTACGCAGACGGAAACTACATTCAGACTTTTGGGCCGTCATTTCCGACAGGGATTCCTCCAGCGTCTTCCCCTCGGAGTTCTCTTGATAGGCGACCATCCAGTTATCCAGCTCCTGCCGGCGTGCGGAAAGGAGACCGGAAGTCTCCGCCAGATCCTTCTTGATCTGTTCCGTAATCCCCCGGTATTGCTCCACCTCGCCGGCGTGCCTCGTCGTACTCTCTTGCAGCTGCTTCAAATGGCTCTTCAAGGCTTCCACCCGTTCGTGGAAGGAACGTTCCACCTGGTCGGCGGGCTGGCCTCCCAGCAGGAGACTCCGCTCCGAACGCAAGCGGGTATAGGATTGATTCTTCTCGTCGTAGGCTTTCGCGGCGTCCTCGTATTGCTTGCGCAAGGGAGGGAGGAAAGCCTCGTACGACTCCCGTTCCGCTTGATAGGCGCTTCGCTCCCGTTCCAGTTCCCGCAGGCGTTCCTCGTTGGCTTGCCACTGGCGGGCGAAATCCGTCAAGGTCTCCCGGAAGCTT
>OHRN01001018.1_pt1 | contig 9988 bp, 11 predicted proteins | sample 1578431 | NCBI WGS metagenome assembly OHRN01 (sample SAMEA3879507, study PRJEB24766) | human gut metagenome | biome: human-associated habitat; feature: feces | place: USA | collected 1985/1987 | reverse complement strand
TTAACTCGGCATAATATCTTTGTCCACATAAGGCGGTTTATGCGGATATCGGCATAAGCCTCCTTGAGGAATAGCTGCTTTAATAGTGATAGAAAGAGGTGTATTGTCTTTAAGATGTACATCAGCTGTGTAATCCTTCATAGCACCTTCTTCTTGATACTGTACAGTCGTATCTGTAATCAATGATGTAAAATCATCCATTCTAGCATTATTAAGATAAAAGAATGAAGTTGCTATTATTAAAACCATACCAAAAATAAACATGACTTTCTTTCTGTTTATTCCATTATATTTTCTCATTTTAATTTCCCCTTTCTTTATAAAACAGAAAAACGAATAACCGGATAAACTCTTAAAACGACCTTGCCTATAATTTGATTTTGATCAATAGCACCTAAGTCGCGCATTCTTGAATCTATTGCATGAGTTCTATGATCTCCTAATACAAATATATGTCCTTGTGAGACTGTATAAGGAAATATTTCATCACGTAGTGGATTATCTTTTCTGCTTTGTATATAGTTTTCTTCTAATTTTTTATCATTCACAAATATATAGCCATTCTGGTCAATGTTTACTTTATCTCCTTCTAACGCAATTACTCTTCTTACCAGAAGCTTATTATTGTAATTAAATGCAATGAGATCTCCCTGTTTGAAAGACTTTGTTTTTCTAACATATACAACATCATTATTGACAAGCGTTGGATTCATTGAATCCCCTTCGACCTTAAAAAAAGAGCAAAAGCTTGTTATAATGAACATCACAATACAAACAACTATTAGACTAATAAATATATAACGTTTTTTCATAAAGTTACCTTTTAAAATCGTAATATTTTTTTCTACTCAAATAAGATAACACAATCAGAAAAATAATGAAATCGCATACATGATATAGGTTACATATTTCGCATTAGGTCACAACATTAGTTTTCTATTTTCATAAATAAAAATATTTATTATACGTTTTTTCATAAATTTGTGGCTTTTATAAATGACTTATATTTGTATTTTGCATAAGCAAAAAAATAACCGTCTTTTACAAGACGGTTCCATATATTTTATTATGATATTATTTTATCACTTCATCCGTTAATTTTTCTAGTGTATAAAGCATTGGCACTCCAGATTCAACCTGTCCAACCTTCATAATTCCATAGAAGCATAAATAGTCAAATCACATAATTGACTAAACTTACCTACATGCGCTAACGAAATCATAATAATAGTATAATTTTTACTCTTATATCTATTGATTTGATCAAATATCACTTTCTGATAAAAATCATTGTAAATGATCAAAATAACGGAATGAGTTCCTTCTGGTACTTCTAATATGGGATAGTTGACATCATCGATGCCATAACAATAAACCCCTGCTCGACAAAATCGTCGGGCGGTATATTTCGCAATATCCCTACATACACCTAAACCAAGCATTTGAAATGAATCAGCACCTTTAATCAGATCAGCTGCTTTTTTAAGTCTATCTAAATAATCATTAGATTTTATATGCTCCACAAAACCTTCAATATCGTTTATTTCATAATTATCTTCCTGATCCTGCTGTTCATAAAATTCTTTAATCTTATACTTCAATTCTGAAAAGCCAGAATATCCCATCTTCTTACAAAAACGCATAACAGTAGCTGTTGAAACATGTACCTCATCCGCTAACTCACGAACACTTAGATTTAATATATGCTTTAGGTTTTTCACTACATAATTATACACACACATTTCTGCTTCATTCAAATTTTCAACTTGACTATACGCGAATCTCATTATATTTACTCTCCTTCCACTTATTTCTTTACCTTAGATTATTTTAAACCATTTTCATTTACATTTCATGAAAACTAGTGATTTTTTTAGAAAAGAAAAAAAGAAAATTAAGTTATTATACAAACACCAATGTATTTGTTTCTTTTCTAATAAAAAACTGATTATAGTTAATCAGCTTTTATTACGAGTTCACTCATAATTCCATTGAGTTCTATTTGATTGTCTGACTTCTCATCTAGGTTTCCTTCATAGATAATCTTTGTTTTAATGCCTTTTGTAATTGTATTAAACAGACATGGTGATGTAATAATAAGTTGTGATGCACTACGTACTGCATTGAGATCTAATTTACCATCAATTTCGTCTGTTTTAATAATCATATCAATATTGCAGTCTATTTCTATATGTCCATGAATGTCTAAAAGATCTAGTAATGATGTTTTAATATCCAGTTCTATAGAATCAGAATGAATATGAGAAACAGACATACTTGTAGGCAATACACTGCATTCTAATTTATGAATATACTGCAGAGGCAATAAGATTAAAATATTGACGTCTCTTCTTTGATCTTTTGTGATATATTCCTTTGTCTCTAAGTCTATATCGAGTCTTGCTTTATTTTCATCTAATTTAATTTTAAAATCCTTTTTTAAATCCTTATAGATTGAAGAAGAAAGAGTAATAATAAGCTTTTCTCCTTCATATCCTTCTATATCTACTTTTCCAAGAGTCCCTAGATTTATATCAAAGTCCTTCAATACATCAATATCATATTCTATTTTACTTTCGTATAATGATTGAACATGATGATCTGATGATAATAGTGTATCAATAGAAATATGAAATAACTTAGCAAGTATTTGAATATTATTAATATCCGGTATCCCTGTATCTGTTTCCCATTTAGTCACTGCCTGCCTTGATACACCTATCTTATCTGCTAGCTCTGCTTGTGATAAGTTTAATTGTGTACGGTAATACTTAATTGTTTCTCCTAATGTCATATATTTGTCCTCCTAGTTCAAAGTATACTTATCTCATACTTATTTCACAAGAAAGTATCCGTATCATTCATACAAATATATGCTACGTAGCGTGTCATACCTATCTAATAATAAATACAATCATAATTGTCATCACCAAACTACTAATTACAAAATAAATCATGGCAACAACCTCAAATGCTATAGTATATAATTAAATAATATATGACTACAAATCTCGCATAAGATGCAAAAAAAAAAACAGGCCTAAACCTGTTTTACATCTTAATGATTCCAAATGCATTCGCAACTGAGCTTAACAAGATAATAGCCGCAAAGATTGGACAAATATATTTAATCATGAAATTGAAGATTTTCTCACGTTTAAATGGATTGTTGTGAGACTTGATTTCTTCCGCAATCTTGTCTGCACCAATCACTTTAGATACTAATAAACATACACATGTTGCAGAAATTGGCATCATCACTGAATTAGTCAAGAAATCAAAGAAATCTAAGAACTGCATACCAATAATCTGGATAGATGCAAGTGGTCCATAACCAAGTGATGAAAGTGAACCTAATACTAACATAATAAATCCAAGAATAATAACTGATTTATGTCTACTCCATCCAAGTTCATCCTGGAATGTGGAAACAGCGCATTCTGTTAGGGCAATTGAACTTGTAAGTGCTGCAAACAATACTAATACGAAGAATAGGATACCAATAAGTGTTCCAAGTCCCATACTATCAAATACTTTAGGAATAGTAATAAACATTAAAGATGGTCCTGCATTAAGGTTTTCCATATTTCCGTTAGAGAAGGCGAATACAGCTGGTATAATCATCAATCCTGCCATAATCGCAATAGCTGTATCAAATACTTCTACGTTTTCTGTAGAGTTTTCAATAGAGACTTCTTTTTCTGTATAAGAACCAAATGTAATTAAGATACCCATTGCGATAGATAAAGAATAGAACATCTGTCCCATTGCAGTAACTACTGTCATCCATGAGAAATTCTTAAAGTTAGGTACAAGGAAGTACTTTACACCTTCAAGTGCACCTGGACGAGTGACTGAATAAATAGTAATAACACATGATAATACAACTAGAATTGGCATCATGATCTTAGAGACACGTTCAATACCGTTTTTAACACCTGCAAAAACAATAAATAAAGTCATTAATGCAAAGGCAATAAAACATAATTCTGTTGAAACACCATTAGAGATAAATGTAGAGAAATAGTTGCTAGACGCTAAAGCATGACCATTGCCCTTAACATATTCAACAAGGTACTTAATGACCCATCCACCAATAACAGAGTAGTAAGGTACGATTAATATAGGGATAATCGCATTGATCCATCCACCAAACTTATGCCAGATAGAGTTTCCAAATTTTCTAAAAGCGCCTACTGGACTCTTTCTAGTCATTCTTCCAATTGTGGTTTCTGCAATAATCATTGTATAACCAAATGTGAGTGCAAGAATGATATAAATTAATAAGAAGATTCCTCCTCCATATTTAGCTGCAAGATACGGGAAACGCCAAATATTTCCTAAGCCTACAGAGGCTCCTGCAGCAGAGAGGACTAATCCTAGTTTTCCTGAGAAAGTACTTCTCTTTTCATTGTTTTTCATAAAATCCCTCTTCCTTTTGTCTTTTTTTTAGAACAATCAACATTATATCACACTAGAAGAATAAGGGAATAAAAAAATAAAGAACTTAAAAAAACAGAACCTCATGATTGAGATTCTGCCTTATACTAACTCTTTTTCATTCTTATTAAGAGATAAATTCCAGATAATAAGAACAACATTGCAAATACAGCTAACTGTGTATTATCTCCTGTTTTAGCAGGTGTTTTATATTTTTCTTCTTTCTTTGATTCTTGTTTTTTATCTGGTACAACTTCTGTTTTCAGAGATAGATGAAATAGAAAGTTTCTAGGGGCTGATAATTATCTTACTTTCAAAGATAAAAAGAGTACCGAAGTACTCTAATTATGATTCAATATGGATCTAATACACATGAATAGTGAAAATACAAAAATTACGATATATAGTCCAAAATATGGCATACGTACACCATAATCTAGATAATCAGATAAGGCAATAAGACCCCAGATAATTCCCATTATCAAGTATTGTGCTGCAACGTAACGATAGTCATCTTTATGTTTAGTACGCTCTCTCATCACTACCGCAAAACCAATAACAGCAGCAAACATCAAAAATGTTAACATGTAATATACACCTCTTTCTTACTCACTACCATAACACAAATCGAGTCACTATTCTAGTTAAAAACTTTTTACTTAATGATACACAAAACAGCCCAACTGCCTCTATATCACAAAGAAAGTTAACTATAGAGGCATCGCCTGACTCGCGTAAATAAATACACCTATAATACCTAAAATAAATCCTATTACTCCAACAATAATCAATACTTTCATACTTGCCTGTTTGTATATGATTTTGCATATTAATAATGTGATAAAAGCACAAAGTAACGCAATACCTATTGATGTCCATAACCAGTTGAGTTCTTGAATAATCATAATGGACTCCTTTCGTAAGAGAAAAGCATAAGAGGTTACATTCCCTTATGCTTTAATTTTCTTTTTTAAGTTATTTAAATCATTTTCATCAGGATGTGTTAAAGCTTGATCAAAATTATCAATGAGCATATCAATATTAGGCATATGATCAGGCTGTGCCTTCATTTTTACATATCGATCACGTACAGATTGTGGCATCTTACCCTGGCACATATATTCACCTACAATTGTATTACTTGCATCAATGCTTGTTTTCACATTATTTAGAATTCTCTGGAAATATTCTTCACTTACTCCAAATCCTGCTGTACCAAATAAGAAAATCTTCTTATTCTTTAAGGTTTCTAATAGTTTAAGAGTTGTTGCATCCGCATTGCCTTTATCTGTCCAGAAACCAATATAAAGCAAATCTGAATCTACTTCTTTACATGGTCCAAAATAATCACAGTCTTCTTCAGATAACGTATCACGAATTGCTTCTGCAAGCATCTTTGTATTACCTGTTGGAGAACTATATAGTATTGAATATCTTTCTTTTTCCATCATTTCTACCTCACTTAATGATTTATTACAGTACTATTATAGCACTATTTTATTTGAATAATAGCTGTAATCCCATTACAATCACCCACATATAGGCACATGTTTTAGGAATCATTAATAAACCAATTTTAGTTTTTTTCTTACTTAATAATGTGACTGGCAAATAACAGCCAAATGAGATAATAATAGCTGCAACCATTCTAGTCATGTGAAGGTTACCAATATTACCACTCATCGCATATAGGATAATTATTCCAATACTAGTCACTGCAAATACTGCATTTCTGATCATAGATAGTTTTAAGTTACCTTCATCCCCACACCAGTCATTTTGTGGTAAGAAACATATGACAATTCTAATGATTGCAGAAATGTAGATCATTGCTTCTACAATAAATGGAGCAAAAAGAGTTGGGAATGTGAGTTTCCAGATATAAAGTAAGATAATATAAAATACAGTCATTGTAATAGAAGAGACCTGTAATCCAATACCTAGCTGTCTCTTAATTTTATCATTTGTTCCTTTGAATGCACGAATGATTCTAGGAACTAAGTGGAAAGCATCTCCGCCACATAAAGTAAGAGTTAAGATACCATATAAAGTAAATAACATATTACCGTTAGCCTTTGCTAAAAATATAAAACCGGCAACTAAATCAAATAATAAGTAACAAGTATCAAAGATAGCCTCCATGATATCAGACTTTTTAGTTACATATTTTCAGTCATAATAATCATCCTTTCTTTTGAATGCATTCTTCCGCATTTCTACAAATCTTTTCAAATACTTTTCTACATACTTTTATTTCCTCTTCTGTTAAACCTTGAAGCATGTCATACGCAAATTGGTTTTGAACAGTCAAACCTTCTTTCACAATTTCATTGGCAGAATCTTCTAAGAATAGTTCTACACGCTTCTTATTATTAGAAGAGGTTTTCTTAGTAATGTATCCCTGTTCTTCTAATACCTTTAAGGCAGTGGAAACATGGGATTTAGTAGATTTTCTTATTCTTACAATATCCGCTGCTGTATTGTATTCAGATTGTGATACAAGAACATCAATATGTCATATTCCATCTTTTTAAGATTGTATTTATCACAGGTAGATGCTGTTAGCATTTCATAATAAAGAGTAATCGTCTTATATTGATTCCAGAAATACATAATAAGCCTCCCTTCATAGTTCTAATTAGAACCTTTATCGTTCTATATAGAACTACATGCCTTGTAGATACACTTGTCAATAAAAAACAGGTCAATGATTTAAATCATCGACCTGAAAGATAGGTATTGTTTAGTTTTCTGCTTTTTTACGTTTTAATAATACTACAGCTAGACTTGAGATGATAATTGCAGCTACATAGATCATCACCTGAGTATGATCACCTGTATTGACTTTCTTCTTGTCTTCTTTTTTAGTTTCTGTAGGTTTTATAGTTGTATTACCTTTATCAGATGGCTGATCTTCCTTGATTTCTGGTTTATCAGTTTTATCTGTATCTGGTTTATCAGTTTTATCTGTATCTGGTATTGGATTTTCTGATCCATCTGTGATTCTCCAAAGCTGAGTACCCCAGAATGGGTTAGCCATGCCAATAAATAAACCATTATCAGTAGGAATAAATGCACGTCCACCATGGTTATACTTATCATTAAATCCATTACGAGTTAATGCATCAAAGTGAACACCATCAGATGAAACCAATACATCACATCCTGCTTCCTGTTTAGACACAATCTGACTGCATCCATAATAGTATACAAAGTTTTCTACTGTACTATTCAAGATAATATCATCAATCTGTTTTTCAAGTTCTGGATTAATTTCATGTAATAATGGTTTAACAAATTTCTTATAGTTTTCAATGAGTTCATCATATACTTCAACAATATCTTGATCTACTTCTCTTGATCTGTTGTCTCCTTCTACGATATCTTTCATATCTTCTAGCTGATCCATCATTTTATCTACTGATTCATCTTCAGATGCAACTGCAACTCCAGAAGGATCCTTCTTTAAACTTTCAAGAAGGTCTTCTACATAATCCATCTTCTTCTTGAATTCTTCAGGTGTCATTTCTGATAGACTACCATCAGTGAGCTGTGTAAATCCTTTAGCAAGTGTAGTGATATCAAATGTACCAATAACAAGTTTATTGTTGTATTCAGAGAATCTCCATAGATACTGCGTAGAAGCAGCTCCAAATCCATCATCATTGATTAGTTCAATGTTTCCATTTTTATCCATGCGGTTTAAGCAGGCAGGATTCTTTAAATCCTGATAAAGTAAGTGGAAATCTGCTTTATTACCAATTTCAGCTAAATCAAGCATTGGGTCGTTATATCCGCCAATATAAAGATGATCCTTATATACATAAAGATTACCTGCACATGACTGTTTCTTACCTAAACCAAATTCATATTTAGCCCCTTTAGATGTATCACCAATGATTGGAGTCCATTTCCATGAACCATCCTTTTGTGGATCACCGCGATAGACTGCAAAGCCCTGTTTATTTGTCACACCAGTTGTCGCATCTGTCTTACCTGTAACCATAGATACATAAAGAGAACCATTGAATTCCGCAAGATCCCATAATCCACCACCATTGATGCTATCACGAATCCAGCATGCTGGCAGATTATCAAATGTTTCCTGGTTCGCAATGACTTTCCAGCTATCTACATTTTCAGGATCATCTGTTTCAAGAAGGCGTGCACCTTGCATTCTTGGATTATCATCCTTATAACGTACATCCTTCTTTGCGATTGCCTTAATCGCATTCTGATAAGCATGTGGAAGCTGTGAACCATTTTCAAACATATGATCAGGATCAGCGCCATCAGTCGCAAGAGAAACGAGTAGTTTACCATTCATCACTGTTAAACCACGAATACCATTTGAAAAAGCTGAGTTTTCTGCAGTCTTCTGCATAACAACCTTTGTTGCTTTTGTCTTAGGATCAATCTGTAATAGACGAGATGTAGGATAACCAGCACATGCAAAGTATAATTTACCTTTGTATTCTATAGCCATTCTATATCCGTTCCAGTTAACGAATGCTGAACTTTCTTTTTCAACATAAACTAATTCTGTTTCATAAGTATACTTATTGACACGCATAATACATGGTGTCCCTTTTGTAGAAGTTGCTCCATCCGGGAAGTTTCCATCATACATCACATTTAAGATGTTTGTCGCAACTGTTCCTGCCTTCTGAGCAGGATTCTTATCTCCTCTTTTTTCAAAAAGAGATGTGAGGTTATTTTTCAAATTTCTGTAATAAATACCTGAGATTGGGTTCCAGCAAGTACCAACATATATATAGTTTCCATATTCAACACTTGACCATACATAGCTCTGATTACGATTGCTTTCTTCACCCATCACTTCAAAAGGAAGAATACCATCACTCTGTCCAGCCCCTCTATCTGGATGAGATACTTTAGTGATTGTATAACCATCTTTTGTGATATTGTTCGCATTTCCATTTAATCCTGATGCTCCAGTGAAACCTGCTGCTAAGCAGGATACTGAAAGGACTGCTGATAATGCAAGTTTAAAAAACTTATTCCTCATTTCTTTACCCTCCGTTTCTTATGCAATACCCTCAATTATTATACCTTATAAATATATATTTGTAATCGCTATCACTGTTACATATCATGTTGTTTGTGACATATAGTATTATTAATCGAATTATTAAAAAGCCAGTAACATCATGTTACTGAGTCAGATTCAGTTCTTTCTTGAAATCATCTTATGCCCAAAATAGATGGACATAATCATACAGATGAGTGCAATCATTCCAAAACTAGCATGAATCATATGATTTTCTATATATCCTGTTAAGAAAGTACAACTGATGGTGAATAATGCACCAATAGACCAATATTTATGTACTTTCATTATATGTCTCCTTTAATTAGTTTACCCTAACTAAGATAACATGTATTAAAAAAGATGTAAATATATTTTAAATACCCAAAATCTACAGGTAATGATTTAAGAGAAGTATGAAGCAGAAATATTCAGGATATAGACTATCTGTTATGAAATGACGATTGTCAAGCGGAAATATCATATTTCTTTGGGTAT
>OHRN01000998.1_pt1 | contig 10099 bp, 9 predicted proteins | sample 1578431 | NCBI WGS metagenome assembly OHRN01 (sample SAMEA3879507, study PRJEB24766) | human gut metagenome | biome: human-associated habitat; feature: feces | place: USA | collected 1985/1987 | reverse complement strand
AGACGCGAGTGCCGCCCAAGGCACGAAGCGGATGCTGGGTGCCGCAACCCGGAAGCAGCGGAGGCCATTCCAAATCGTTCTGCTTCAAAGAAAGCTGCTGCAAAATGGCAAGCCTTCGGCGGCAGCTGCGCGGCACATGGAGATGCTGCCGCGCAATGGACTTTTTGCGCCATTTACGACTTTTCGGTGAAAAAAACGGCTGCGGGTTTGATTTTTTGGCCGTTTTCATGTAAACTAAAAGATAACCATGCCCGCGTATTTTTTGCCCGGCAGAACCCTGCAAAACGCGCAACACATGGGATAAAAATTGCTAAAAATAACGGAGCGTAATGAAATATTATGGCCATCGTAAGTCCTTCGATTCTTTCTGCTGATTTTGGCAAGCTGGGTGCAGACTGCCGCATGGTGCTGGATGCTGGCGCACAGATGCTGCACTACGACGTGATGGACGGGCATTTCGTGCCCAATATCAGCTTTGGCGTGCCGGTGCTCAAAAGCCTGCACAAGGCGCTGCCGGATGCCTTTTATGACGTGCATCTGATGATCAGCCACCCGCTGCAATACGCCGAGCCCTTTATCAAGGCCGGTGCGACCCTGTATAATTTCCATCTGGAGTGCGAAGATGATATTCAGGCCACCATTGACGCCGTGCGTGCGCTGGGCTGCAAGGTGGGTCTGACCATCAAGCCCGGCACCCCGGCCGAGGCGCTGGCACCGTGGCTGGACCAGTTGGATCTGGTGCTGGTGATGAGCGTGGAGCCCGGCTTCGGCGGGCAGAAGTTCATGCCCTCGGCGCTGGATAAGCTCCGCTGGCTCAAGGCAGAGCGGGAAGCACGCGGCCTTTCCTACCTGCTGGAGGTGGACGGCGGCGTGGATGCCGCCACCGCACCCCTGTGCGTGGAAGCCGGTGCCGACGTGCTGGTGGCAGGCAGTGCCGTGTTCGGCGCCGCCGACCCTGCTGCGGCTGTGGGCGCACTGGCCAGCCTGTAAGGAGGGCTGTATATGGATGAAGCTTTGATCCAGGAGCAGGAACGGCAGCTGCAAAAGACCGGCCGGTACTATAAGCACGTTTTCTGGCTGTGTGTGCCGCTGCTGTGCATGGCCTGCTATTTCTATGGGGCGCGTCCGCTGCTGCTGTGTGGCATCGCCCTGCTTACCGGCAACCTGTGCGACCGTCTGGTGGCGCTGCTGCGCCATCGGGTGTACACCAATAAAGATCTCTCCAACGAGAGCTTCAGCCTGATCATCGCCCTGCTCATGCCCGCCACCGTGGACATCTATGTGCTGGTGGTGGCAGTGCTGGCGGGCGTATTGATCGGCAAGGAGGTCTTTGGCGGCTACGGCAGCTATCCCTTCAACCCCGCTGCCGTGGGCTACGCCGTGGCGGCGGTATCGTGGCCGGAGCAGGTGGTGCGCTACCCGCAGCCCTATACGCCGCTGCCCCTGTGGAACGCCTCTGCCGTGCCGGTGAGCAGCACCATCGAGGATACCCTGCGCAGCGGCGGCATCCTGAACCTGAACGCCCTCGCCGTTGTGCTGGGCGAGTTTGCTGCCCCCATGGGCACCGGCGCGGCACTGGTCATTCTGGCCTGCGGCCTCGTGCTGTGGACCCAGAAGGACGTGCACATCGGCGCATCAGCGAGCTTTCTCATCACCTGCGGGCTCATCGCCTTCTTCTTCCCGCGTCAGGTGGGTTTGGCGGACAGCACCCTCTTCAGCAGCCTGCTGCCCCGCCTGCAGGGCATCCGGGACGAGCTGCACACCGGTGCGGTGCTGTTCTGTGCGGTGTTCCTGCTCAACGAACCCTACACCTGCGCCCATCACCGGCTCGGACGCATCCTGTACGGCGCACTGGTGGGGGCTGCCACCATGGGCTTCCGCTATTTCGGCGTGTACGAGACCGGCGTCTGCTTTGCGCTGCTGGCCGTCAACAGCGTGTCTGCGCTCATTGACCGCACGGAGGAGCGGCTGTACCGTCTGCTGCACCGTCTGCCGTCCGAACGAAAGGAGGCTGCGGAATGAAAAAGCGTACTGCGGAACTGATTTTAAAGGACCCCGAAAAGTTTGCCCATCACGACCGCGTGTTCCTGAATAACCCGGTGGTCATGCAGGGCATGGGTCTGGCACCGCTGGTGGTCGTGGCTACCACCGGCCAGAACGGCCTGATGCTGGCGGCGGCGGTGACGCTGCTGCTGGTGCCCTCCCGCGTGCTGGCCTGCCTGCTCAGCCGCCTTGTGCCCCTGCGGGACGAGGAGCCTACCCCGGAGCAGCTGCAAAAAAAGCTGCTGCCCCGCGCACTTTTGTACGCAGCCAGCGCCGCTGTGGTGTACTTGGCGGCATATCCCATTTTGAACTTCGTGTTTGGCACCGGGCTTTTGAACCTTGGCATCTACCTGCCCATGCTGGTGGTGGAGCCGCTTTTGACCTACCGCTTCGGCCGCGTGCAGGAGACAGTGCACAAGGCCGTTTCCAAGGGCGTGCGCATCACCGTGGGCTACGCGCTGCTGCTGCTCGTGGTGGGCGTGGTGCGCGAGTGGCTCAGCCTTGGCACCGTGTTCGGTGCCCCGGTGGGGCGCTGGGCGCTGCTGCCGCTGGCTAAGATGCCGGCGGGCGGCTTTATTGTGCTGGGCATCCTGTGCGCCATCTGGCGCGCTGCGGCTGCAAAGCGCAAGGAATATCTGAAAAAGGAAGCACGGGATACCCTGACCGTGCACTACCAGAAGGAGGTGGACCGCGAACCGTGAAGGAAGTTGTAAGCAGCTCGGCAGTGTTTTTCAGCTATGCACTGCTGGCCATTTTTGCACAGAACGCTGTCTTTACCCGTGCACTGGGCGTGTCCCGCATGGTGCAGCTGGTGGGGGACGACCGCACCAGCAGCGCGTTGTTCGGCATGATGCTGTGCATCACGCAGGTGCTGGTGGCGCCGGTGGCGTTCGTTGCCGGGCGGTTCATCGCCCCGCTGGATAACCGCGCCCAGCTGCGCCCGCTGGTGTATATCGCCAGCATTGCGCTGGTGTGTCTGGCAGAGCATCTGGTGCTATGGCTGCTGCGCAGCCTGCCCCGCCGCGCCCAGCTGCTGCGCATCGTGCCGCTGGCCGCGCTGAACAGCGGCGTGCTGGGCACGGTGCTGGTGGAGCGCACCCAGAGCTTTACCCTTGGCGAAAGCCTTGGCTTTGGCCTTGGCAGCGGCCTTGGCTATGTGCTGGCGGTGCTGCTGGTCACCGAGGCGCGCCACCGCCTGCGCAGCAAAGCGATCCCCAAAGCATTCCGCGGCCTGCCCATCACGCTGGTGTATATCGGCGTGCTGGCGCTGGCAATCTATGGCTTTACCGGACATTCCGTCATCCTGTAATGCAGACAGGGAGGAAAAGATACCATGGCTAAGTATAAACGTCAGAAGGTCAAGCATTATCACCGCAGCTTTTACAGCCGGGAAATGCGCGTCAAGCGCGGCATCGGCATTGCGGTGCTGGTAGTGGCAGTGCTGGCAGCAGCATGGTTTGCCGCACCCCATGTGCTGGATTGGGCCACCCACACTTGGTATACCGTGGTCAAGGACCGGGACTTGGAGGCCGAAAGCGCTTCCCGCGCCGAGGCAGCCGCCTCCTCTGCGGCGGCAAGCAGCGCTGCCGCCTCACAGGCAGCGTCTGAACCGGAGCCGGAAGAGGAAAAGCCGCTGGACGGCAAGGCCATTACCGGCGGCAGCTGGGCAGAGCTGGACGTGACCACCCTGACCGATGAGGCCGCCATCCGCGCCGCCGCCCGGCAGCTGAAGCAGCAGGGCGCAGACTACGCCCTTGTCACTCTGAAGGACGCCGCTGGCACGGTGTATTATGCTTCCGGGGTGGCAGCCGCTGCCCAGAGCATCACTGAGAACCCGGTGGATGCGGCCAATATCGCCGCCATCCTGCGGGAAGAGGGCATCATCCCGGCGGCGCAGCTTGCCGCCTTTACCGACCCGGTGTCGGTGTACACCGACCGCAGCATGGGCGTGCACTACGATGGCAACAGCCTCTGGCTGGACAACGTCAGCGCAGCCAAGGGCGGCAAGGCATGGATGAACCCCTTTGCCGCAAGCGCGGTGCAGTATGTCGGCGACCTCATTGAGGAGGTGCAGGGCATGGGCTACGAGCAGGTGGTGCTTACCGGGGTGCAGTTCCCCAATATCATCACCCGCAAGCAGGACTTCGGTGCCTCCGGCGGCAAGAGCCGGGAGGGACGCGCCGCCCAGCTGACGGCGGATATCGCCGCATGGCAGACCCGCTTTGCAGGCAGCGTGACCCTGTGGGTCAGCTACCCGGACGCATTGTGCACCGCCGCTACCGATGCCATTGGCACCACCGGCACGTCCCTTGGCATGGAAAACCTGCTGGTCACCAGCAGCACCGCACTGGATGCGGACAGCCGCGCTGCGCTGGAGCAGGCCGCTGCCGACGCCGGTGTGCAGCACATTGTGGTGCACGACACCGCAGCGTTCCGCTGAGAAGCGGCTTTTAAAGAGGGGAGGAAACGACTATGAAACCGACTACCTGTTTTGCACCCGCACACATCCTGCTGCCTTCGGAGCAGGTGCCGCTGGAGCAGTGGGGCTGCATTGCCTGTGACCAGTTCACCAGCGACCGCAGCTACTGGCAGCGGGCAGAAGAGACCGCTGCGGGTGCGCCCAGCACCCTGAACCTGATCCTGCCGGAGGTGTATCTGGAGGACGGAGACGCCGACGCGCGGGTGGAAAAGATCCACGCCACCATGCAAGACTACGCCCAGAACGTGCTCACCCGGGCGGTGGACGGCTTTATTTATGTGGAGCGCACCGAGCGGAGCGGCCGGGTGCGGCAGGGTCTTGTAGGGCGTGTGGACTTGGAAGCTTACAGCTACCGCCGGGGCGAAAAATGCACCGTGCGCCCCAGCGAGTGCACCGTGGAAAGCCGCATCCCGCCCCGCATGAAGGTGCGCACCGGCGCTGCGCTGGAAACGCCCCACATCATGATGCTGGCGGATGACCCGGACTGCACCCTCATCGAGCCCATTGCCGCCCGCAAGGACAGCCTGCCCAAGGTATACGAGGGCGAGCTGATGCTGGGCGGCGGCCATGTGGCAGGTTGGGCGGTGGAGGACCCTGCCCTCATCGCGCAGATCGAAAATGCGCTGACCGTGCTGGGCAGTCAGGAAGAATTTGACAAGAAATACCCCGATGCCACCCGCCGCGACCCGCTGACGCTGGCCGTGGGCGATGGCAACCACTCGCTGGCTACCGCAAAGGCCTGCTGGGAGGAGCTGAAAAAGACCCTGACCCCGGAGCAGGCAGAAAATCACCCCGCCCGCTGGTGCTTGGCAGAGGTGTGCAATGTGCACTCCCCGGCCATCGAGATCGAGCCCATCCACCGGGTACTGTTCAACGTGGACTGCGCCACCGTACTGCTGAGCCTCATTACATGGAGCGATTCCAACATGGCAGGCTGCTGCTTTGGCGGCAGCAAAAAGCAGCCTTTTACGCTGGCGGGCCCCCACATGGCCAATGTGCTCAGCTTTGAGGACCCCACCGAGCCGCTGACCGTGGGCACCATCGACGATTTTATTTCGGATTATATCGAGCGCCACCCGGAAGCAAAGGTGGACTATGTGCATGACGAGCCGGCTGTGCGCGCTTTGTGCAAGCAGGGCGCGGTGGCGTTTTTGATGCCGCCCTTCGCCAAGAGCGACCTGTTCCGCGGCGTTGTGATGGGCGGTGTGCTGCCCCGCAAGACCTTCAGCATGGGACACGCGGAGGAAAAGCGCTACTACATCGAGTGCCGGAAGATCACAGAATAATAGGAGAACCATGACATTTAAAGAACTGAATCTGTCCGCCCCGCTGCTGCGTGCTGTGCAGGAAGCGGGCTACGAGACCCCCTCGCCCATTCAGGCAGCGGCCATCCCGCCGGTGCTGGCAGGCCGGGATCTGATGGGCTGCGCCCAGACCGGCACCGGCAAGACGGCGGCCTTTGCGCTGCCCATGCTGGACCGGCTCACCGCCAATGCGCCCCGCCGCAAGGGCGCTGTCCGTGCGCTGATTTTGACCCCCACCCGGGAGCTGGCTTTGCAGATCGGCGAAAGCTTTGAAGCCTACGGCAAGTACCTGAAATTGCGCAGCACTGTCATCTTTGGCGGCGTGGGACAGGCACCGCAGGTGGAAGCGCTGAAAAAGGGCGTGGACATCCTTATCGCCTGCCCGGGACGGCTGAACGACCTGATCGGGCAGGGCTTTATCGACCTGTCCGCTTTGGAGATCTTTGTGCTGGACGAGGCCGACCGGATGCTGGATATGGGCTTTGTCCATGACGTGAAAAAGGTCATTGCAAAGCTGCCCGCCCAGCGCCAGAACCTGATGTTCAGCGCCACCATGCCCGCCGAGATCGAGCAGCTGGCTTCCGGCATCCTGCACGAGCCTGCCTTTGTCAAGGTGGACCCGGTGTCCAGCACCGTGGACCGCATCCAGCAGAGCCTTTACTATGTGGAAAAGGGCAACAAGAAGCTTTTGCTGCCGTGGCTCATCAAAAATTTGCAGCCGCCGGTGGTCAACGCACTGGTGTTCAGCCGCACCAAGCACGGCGCGGATAAGATCGCAAAGGATCTGACAAAGCAGGGCATCCCCGCCGCCGCCATCCACGGCAACAAGAGCCAGACCGCCCGCGTCACCGCGCTGGAGGATTTCAAGTCCGGCAAGACCCGGGTGCTGGTGGCGACCGATATCGCCGCACGCGGCATTGATATCAGCGAGCTTTCCCATGTGTTCAACTACGACCTGCCCGAGGTGCCGGAGACCTATGTGCACCGCATCGGGCGCACCGCCCGCGCCGGTGCAGACGGCACCGCCGTCAGCTTCTGCGCCCCGGAGGAGCAGGAGTACTTGGCAGGCATTGAAAAGCTGAACCGCCGCAAGATCCCGGTGGTATCCGGTCATCCGTGGGACGGCGTGCCCGCCCCGGTGCGTCCGGTGCTGCCCGTGCGCGGCAAAAAGCCCCGCCCCGAAGCAGAAAAACCGGCCGAAGCGCCGAAAAAACAGGCCGAAACTGCGCCCGCAAAAGCTGCAAAGGCAGCTGCGCCCGCGCCGAAGCAGGAGCCGAAGGCCGCAAAGAACGCGGTGCCTGCAAAACCGAAAAAAGAGGAAACACTGATGCAAGACAGCAACGCAAAGCGCGGGGCCCGCAACGACCGCCGCGCCAACAACCGGGGCGCAAACGCCCCCAAGGAGGCGGCAGCGCCCCGCGCCCGCCGCGAGAATGCCGCCCCCGCCCGGGGCAGCAACGCCCAGCCCAAGTTTGACCCCCATTTTGTCAGCGCCCCGGAGGCTACTCCGCTGCGCCCGGCACGCAAGACCCCTGCCGCTCCGGCAGCACCTGTCATCCGCAGCGCACAGGAGCCCCAGAATAACCAGAACGCAAACCGCAGCGGCAGCCGCCGCAACGACCGCAGCGAGCAGCGCAATACCCGCCCCGCTGCCCAGAACAATAACGCCCGCCCTGCCCGCAACGAGCGCGGCAATGCAGGCAGCCAGAACCGCACCGGCAGCGCACCCCGTGCCCCCAAGGCCGAGCCTGCCCGCCGCGGCCGCAATGCCGCCGCCCGGGACGAGGACCCGGGGCTGATGCTCATCAGCCGCCGCCCGCCCCAGCAGAAGTATACCAGCTTTGAGGAGTATATGGACGCCCACGGCGGTGCCACTGCACCCATTGAGGATCACAGCGAAGAAGTATGAGCCGGAACGAAGCCTTTACCCCGTGGCAGTGCCCCCTGTGCGGCGGCGCACTGCAAGGGGAAAACGACCTGAAATGTGAAAAAGGCCACTGTTTTGACCGCGCCCGGGAGGGCTACTGGCATCTTTTGCCGGTGCAGAGCATGCGCACCAAAGCCCCCGGGGACAGCAAGGAAATGGTTGCCGCCCGCCGCGCCTTCCTGAACGCCGGATACTACGGCATCTTCGGGCAGGCGCTGGGGGAGTTGTGCCTTGCCCACGGCGTGCCCGCCGCCCCGGATGCCCCACTGCATCTGCTGGACGCAGGCTGCGGCGAGGGCTGGTACGACCGCTGCATCGCGCAGCAGTTCGCGGCGGCGGAAAAGCCGCTGCAGCTGGCCGGGTTCGATATCGCAAAGCCCGCGGTGCGGTTGGCGGCAAAGGCGCTGCCCACCGCGCAGTACGCGGTGGCGTCCAGCTTCAGCCAGCCGGTGCGCACCGGCTGGGCAGATGTGCTGCTGAACTGCTTTTCGCCCTTTGCACAGGAGGAATTCAGCCGGGTTCTGCGCCCGGGCGGGCGCATGATCTATGTTGTGCCGGGGGCAGAGCACCTGTACCAGATGAAGGCCGTGCTCTACGAAAAGCCCTACAAAAACCCGGTGCAGCAGGTGGAGTACCCGGGCTTCCGCGCCATCGACGAGCGTGAGGTGCAGGGCACCATCACTGTGCCCGCCGCCCAGCTGGAAGCCCTGTTTGCCATGACCCCCTACTACTGGAAAACGCCCCGCGACGGTGCCGCCCGCCTTGCGGCTCTGCCGCAGCTGACCACTACCATCGCTTTCCGCTTTCTGGTGTTTGAAAAGTTGTAATAAGATAAAAAGGACTGCCGTGCAGAGTGCATGGCAGTCCTTTTTTGTACCCATTCTCATGCTTGTTGATTTTCACAAGAACTGGCATACTAATATATCAATTTCGCACAAAAACAACAAAATCTATTTACAAGCGCGTTATATTGTGGTATGATTCGTGCAGATTTCGATGGCATGATACAACTGGAATGTCTATCGGGCCCGGCAGCAGGGCGTTTGCTGTACAGTTTCGGGCGGCTTTGCTCTGCACAAATGAGCCGTCTGCATTTAAAAGGAGAAATGATGATGAACAGAAGAGACTTTATGAAGCTTTCCGCCGCTTCTGCCGTGACCATGGGCGCAGTGGCTGGCATGGCGCCCGCATCCTTTGCTGAAAACGCTGGCGTGCACACCGATGCTGAGGTGCAGGCCATGGTGGCAGAGGAACTCCGCCTCTCCCGCGAGGTAGCCTTTTATCCGGCTGCTTTCCGGGGCGATTTTGACAAGTTCTATGTGTTGTTCCACAAGCTGTCCCGCGCTCAGTACGAGAAGGTGGACGGTGCAGCTGTGCCCGGCATCAATGCTTCTCACTACGATATGTGTGTTGCCCTGACCAATGCCCGCAAGGCGCTGCGCCAGATCAAGGACCCCAAGAGCACCGTTTGGGAAATTTGGGGCGACCAGATGGCCGTGGAATCTCCGCTGCCCACCAACTGGGAAAATTGCTACGATAACGAGGGCTTCCGTCCCTTCCTGAACCCGTACCTGCTGCGAGATCAGGGCAAGGTGAAGGGCAACGTGATCATTATTGCAGGCGGCGGCAGCACCCACCGCAACAACGTGGTGGAAGGCTACCCTGTGGCCGAGTTCTTCAACAAGAACGGCTACAACGCCTTTGTGCTGCAGCGCCGCGTCAACCCCTACGCCGCTGTGGATCAGCAGCTGGATCTGGCCCGTGCTATCCGCTACATCCGCCACAACGCCTCTGAAAAACACATCGGCAAGACCGATATCATGATCGCTGTGGGCTTCTCTGCCGGCGGCATGAATGTGATGCAGGTGGTGGCCGACCAGTTCGGCACTACGAATACCCCGGATAAGGTCTACCCCAGCTACGTCTGCGATGCTGTGGACCATGAGAGCGCTGACCTGAATGTGGCGATTCCCATCTACGGCCTGTTCGTCACCGGTCTGGACTTCGCGAAGAACCCCAACCTGCCCCCGGTCTTTGGTGTTGTGGGTCAGAAAGATGGCCTGAGTGCGATGATGTTGCCCGCTCTGCCGGAGTGCGCTATGATCTTCACGGACTTCAGCTTCTATCTGGCACCTGATGCACCCCACGGTGTGGGTCTGGGCACTGGCACCAAGGGCTATGTGGACTACTACACCCAGATCGCCCAGTGGCCGGATATGGCTGTCAACTTCATCGAGAGCCGTCTGGGGCTGATGGAAAAGAAGATCGACATGGACTCCGTGGGCTTTGCATGGTAAGCTGCCCCGACAGGAGTACCTGAAAAACAACGACCCGCCGCATCTCTTT
>OHRN01000996.1_pt1 | contig 10109 bp, 8 predicted proteins | sample 1578431 | NCBI WGS metagenome assembly OHRN01 (sample SAMEA3879507, study PRJEB24766) | human gut metagenome | biome: human-associated habitat; feature: feces | place: USA | collected 1985/1987 | reverse complement strand
TTTATATTTTATAAAGCGCGGAGGTACAAATTACCGGCTTTTGCCAAAACTTACGGTGCGAGTTTCCTGGTTTCCTCTACCTGTTTTGCCGCCTGCCTTTAACCTGTGCCTTTTGCGCAATATAACTAAGGCAAGGCTTTGCCCCTGAGGAATTGGCAAAGCCTTAAAAAAAGAAGGCGTACTTGCAATACGGAACAGTGAAAAACTCCGGCTAAAACTGCCAAAAGGGATGGAGAAAAATCTCATGTTCCCAACCTTCTTTTCCCGGGCAAAGTAACAACCGGCCTGACCGGCCAGTCTTTCTTCACAGCTTTATTATATAAACGGCCAGTTTAATCTGCAATTTCAATAATTAATGCCAGTTATTAGCAGTGCTTATCAATCGCCGGCGTTTTTCTGCGGGCGGAAGGCTTCCAGAATTACGTTTGCAAAGTCTTTAATGTAATTATTGGCGTTGGCCTTTTTCCAAAAGAGGTAATATTTTATCTGTGCCTGCTTGCCGCCCTGGTACAGCGCTAAAATGCGGATGCCCTCGCTGGGCTTGGTATCGGGTGCGGCGCTGCCGCCAAACAAAAAACCGTTGCCTGCCGCTGCCATAATGCGCGCTTCTTCTACGCTGCGCGCAAAAACAAAACTGCCTTCAAAGCCCAGCACCTGCGTATAAAAATCCTTTTCCGTTTCACGCTGTTTTTCATCTGCTACCAGAATGCAGGGAATCTGCTCCAAATCTTTCAGCTCGGCACAGCCGCCTTCAAAGCCACCGTAAACGGAGGATACTTCAATAAAGCACGGCAGCGATACTACCGGCAGCATTTCGTATTCTTCCGATACCACATGCCTTTGCAGGTTAAAGGCTATATCCGTTTTGCCATCGCGCAGAAGCGCGGCAATTTCGTCATGCGTGCCGCCGCTTACATTCAGGCGAACGCCTGCGTTTTGCTGTTTAAACATGCTTACCGCCTTATACAAACGGGCATCGGCAAAGCTGTTAAGGTAACACACTTTCAGGCTGCCTTCCTGCCCGGCAGCGGCGGCAATAGTGCCGTTTTTAAGTTTTTCAGTTTCGCCAAGCAGTTTTTTGCCGTGGCTGTACAGGTATTTTCCGGGTTCAGTCAGCGTAAAGCGGCGCGTGCTGCTGTACCCCCAGTTCTTTTTCCAGCGACAATATCTGCTGGGATATTGCCGACTGCGATATAAAACATTCTTCGGCCGCTTCTGTAAAGCTGCCGGTGTCCACTACGGTTACAAAATATTTAATCTGCCTCAGCAGCATAAGCCGCCCCTCCTCTCTCAGGAACTGTATTTTTTATTGTAAAGTTTTAACTTTACTTTCAGTCAAGCCGTTACGCAAATTTTTCATAAACTTTTCTTATTTTTGCTACAAAGCCTTGCCTTGCCGCATAAAAGCATGTTTTTTTAATTATTTACTATCATATACAACGGACTAAACTCAAAACAAATTGTATTTTTAATGCTATTTATAAGAAATTTTTATGAACATTTTTCAACAGCCCTTGACTTAGAGCCGTCTTCAACTTTTATAATAAAGGCGTAAAAACAAATCCTGCCCAGGGCAGGCTAAAAAGGCAGGGATTATTATGAAAAAAACAGCCAGAATTTTGCTTGCGCTTTGCGCTTGCATGCTTATAGGAGGTAATGCTGCTATGGCACAGGACAGAATGGAAGAAAGCTCCGCAACTGTTAAATCTCTTTACGGTACGGAAAATCCGTGCAGCATTAAAGGCGCGCCGGAACTTGGCGAAATTATGCAGAAATTTATTTACAGCGATGTAAACAATCAGGTAAAAATGCCTTTGGCACAAAAAGAGCTGCTGACACTGGTGGTTTTAACTGCCAACAACACTCCGGAAGATATCGGCATTCACGTTAAAGGCGCGTTAAATGCCGGGGCAACGCCCGAAGAAATATGCGAAACCCTTTACCAGTGCACGCCTTATGTTGGTTTTGCACGCAGCAAGGCCGCGCTGATTGAAATGCAGATTGCTTTTGAAGAAGCAGGCGTAAAACTGCCGCTGGAAAACCAAGGCACAACTACCGACGCCGACCGCATTGCCAAAGGCGAACAAACGCAGGTTGACATCTTCGGCGACCGTATGCGCGGTTTTGCAAATTCCGGCAAAGGCGACCAGGCTCACATTAACAACTGGCTCAGCGGCAATTGCTTCGGCGATTACTACACCCGTAAAGTGCTTGATTTAAAACAGCGCGAGCTGATTACCTTTACCGCAATTATCACGCTCGGCTGCTGCGACCCGCAGGCCAAAGCACATGTTAACGGCAACCTTGGCGTAGGCAACACCCGTCAGGATTTAATTGACGCCGTTACCGTAGCGCTGCCCTACATCGGCTATCCGCGCACGCTCAACGCCATCAGCGCCATTAACGCCGTTGTACCGGCAGAATAAAAAAGTTTCCCCGTTCCGCAAATAAAAAAATCCGCCCTAAGGCGGAAATTTACGAAAGAGGAGTAAAGCATATGAAAACTAAAAAACTTTTATTAGCATTATGCACATTTATGATTATGGGAGGTAATGCCGTTATGGCACAGAAACAAACAATACCTGAAGAATTTGCAAAAGAAAACATTTTTGGGCTTGGCGAAAAAAACGTGGCTTACCAGCAGTATTTTATCGGCCAGAGCTATTTAAACCCGCTGACCAAAGAACGTGTGGGCACAGCCAACGTAACCTTTGAACCAGGCTGCCGCAACAACTGGCATATTCATCACAAAGGCGGGCAGATTTTGCTGGTAACCGCAGGCCGCGGCTACTACCAGGAATGGGGCAAACCCGCGCAGGAACTTAAACCCGGCGATGTTGTAAACATTGCGCCCGAAGTTAAACACTGGCACGGTGCCGCACCGGACAGCTGGTTTGCACACATTGCTATTGAAGTACCGGCTGAAGGCGGCAGCAACGAATGGCTGGAGTCCGTTACCGACGAAGAATACAGCAAATTAAAATAAACCGCAGTAAACAAGTACGAATAAAGAATCCGCTTACACAAGTATAACCCCCTCCGCTGTTAAAGCGAAGGGGGTTCTTATTATGCCTGCGGCGGCAAATAAAAAAAGCACTGCAATACCGATTACAGTGCTTTGGCTATAAAATAAAAATGGTGATCCACCCGCGACTCGAACGCGGGACACCCTGATTAAAAGTCAGGTGCTCTACCGACTGAGCTAGTGGATCACATCAGTTACTAAAACGTCAAGCCCGTTCCAGCAACAAAATAATTATACAAATTAATCATTGCTTTGTCAAGCATTTTCAATAATTTTTCTGCAAAAAATTTTATGCGCGCTGTAGGTTTCCGGCAGGCCTGCCTGCATAAATTCTTGCGCACACAAACGCAAAACACAGTGCAAGAAAAATTATACCGCCAAACAACATGCTGCCCATTCCCAAAGAGGCTATTATTTCGCCGCACAGCATGGTGCCGAAAGTTGTTCCGAGGTTGGCGGCCGTTAAAAACAGACCGTTGGCAAAATCCGGTGCTTCCGGCGCGGCAGAGGTAATCCAGTATTGGTTTATGTTTACATTAACGCCGCCAATAATGCCCCATACAAGCGTTAATGCCACCACCGCCGGTGCGTAAACGCCCGTAAAATACACCGCCATATATACGGCTGCCAGTGCCGGGGCAAACAGCACTGCCGTGCGCAGCGGCGCCTTGGTAAGCAGCCTGCCGCCGATAATATTGCCCAGAATATTGGCGCAGCCATATATAAACAGCACCGCGCTGATATTATTCCACGAAAGGTGCGTAATCTGTTCAAGATAACCGGAATAAAAACCGAATACGCCAAAAACGGCGCCGTTCATAAAAATAATGCCTGCAATAGAAAGCCAGAGCACCGGGCGTTTTAACAGCACCAGCTGTTCCTTGCAGGAAGTGCATCCCTCTACCGGCAAACGCGGCACAAAAACAAGCGTTGCCGCAAACGCCAGAAGGTTACCTGCCGCAAATACCGCCATTGCCGCGTCAAGCGAAAAATTGGCCGCTACAAAGCTGCTTATGGGCACGCCCAGCACCATGCCTGCCGAAACGCCTACAATAACTTTGGCAACGGCTTTTAACCGGTCTTTTTCCGGCACGGAAGCACCGGCAACGGAAAAGGCCAGCGAACAGTACACCGGATGCAAAAAGGCAGGCAGCACGCGGGCAGCAAGCGCCACGGCAAAATTATCCGTACACATTCCCGCTATATTGCCAAGTGCAAAAAGCCCCAGCACCAGCAGCATTACTTTTTTGCGTTCCATACCGGAAAACAGCAGCGGCATAACCGGCCCGGAAAACGCTACCGCCAGCGCAAAAAGGCTTATTAAAAGCCCTGCCTGCGGTATGCTTACGCCAAAGCGCTCCGCCAAAAGCGGCAAAATGCCTATAACGCCCATTTCGGTATTGATAATACTGAACACGCCAATGGTTAAAATAAATATCATTAAATTACCGTTTGATTTTAACAATGCAGTTTCTCCTTTAAATTTTTATAATTAAAGCCGCTTTAACAAATTTATTATAAAAAACGCCATTGTTAAAAACAAATACTTAATTTGGCTGTTTTATATGCTTTTTAAGTATAAATTTTTACAAACGCCTGCTGAAGTTTTGCACTAAAAATATTTACAAATAAAATAATTGGTGTAATATATAGTATGATGTAAGCAAAAGCTAACCATTACGCATTTCAGTTTAACAATATGCTTTTGAGAAATAAAATACTGGAAAATATTTTAAACTTGTGTTATCATAAAAAGCAGACGCAATTTTAAAAACAATATTTTTTATTAATTAGCAAAAGTCATTCCTAAATGGAGGATTTTATATGCAGATAGGTTTGGATATCGGCAGCACCACTGTAAAAATAGCCGTGCTGGATGATGCCGGAAAACTGCTTTTCAGTAAATATGCCCGTCATGCCAGCCGCATTACGGAAACCATAAAAACCATACTCGAAGAACTTGCCGCACAGATGCCGTGGCTCAAAACAGCACGTCTTGCCATCAGCGGCAGCGCAGGCATTGGCGTTGCCGAAAGCTGCGGCGTACAGTTTGTGCAGGAAGTTTTTGCAGAAAAAATATGTACGGAACGCCTTAACCCGGATACGGACGTTGTTATTGAACTGGGCGGCGAAGATGCTAAAATATTATTTTTAGGGCGGCATTTTGACGCCCGCATGAACGACAGCTGTGCAGGCGGCACAGGGGCTTTTATCGACCAGATGGCTTCTTTGCTGAACGTACCGGCAGAAGAACTTGACAAACTGGCAGCCACTGCCAAAACACGCTACACCATTGCCAGCCGCTGCGGCGTATTTGCCAAAAGCGATATTCAGCCCCTTTTAAACCAGGGTGCGGAAAAAAATGACCTTGCAGCAAGCATTTTTGACGCCGTTGCCAGCCAGGCGGTAACAGGCCTTGCCAAAGGCCGCCCCATTAAAGGCAACGTGCTTTACCTTGGCGGCCCGCTGACCTTTTTTGGCTGCCTGCGCGCCAGCTTTGACAAAATTTTAAATTTGCAGGGCACCCGCCCAGAAAACAGCTTGTATTATGTGGCTATGGGCTGCGCTTTTTGTGCCGAACACACTGTAGACCTTACCACGCTGGCGGAAAAAATGCACGCTGCGGATGCCAACCGCCAGTTTGAGCATTTGCCGCCGCTGTTTAAAAATATTGAAGAATATGACGGCTTTGTTGCGCGCCATAACCGCGACAATGTTCAGCGCGGCGATATTGCAGCCGCCAGGGAAGCCTACCTCGGCATCGACAGCGGCAGCACAACCATAAAAATTGCCGTAGTTGCGCCGGACGGCAAGCTGCTTGATTCTTTTTACCAGAGCAACAAAGGCAACCCCGTTGTTGCCGTGCGCGATTACCTGACCGGATTTTACGAAAAATACCCCAACTGCAAAATACTTGCCGCTGCCGTTACCGGCTACGGCGAAGAACTTATAAAACACGCCTTTCACGCCGATTACGGTATTGTGGAAACCATGGCGCATTTTATTGCAGCCAAAAGCCTTTTGCCGGAAGTCGATTTTATTCTTGATATCGGCGGGCAGGACATTAAATGCCTTAAAATACATAACGGCTGTATCGACAACATCTTTTTAAACGAAGCATGCTCCAGCGGATGTGGCAGCTTTTTGCAGACTTTTGCCGGTATTCTTGGTTACAGCGCGGAAGATTTTGCCAAAATAGGCCTTTTTGCCGATAAACCGGTTGACCTTGGCAGCCGCTGCACCGTATTCATGAACAGCAACGTAAAACAGGCGCAGAAAGACGGGGCTTCCGTTGCCAATATCAGCGCCGGGCTTTCCATAAGCATTGTTAAAAACGCACTGTTTAAAGTTATTCGCCCTTCCGGGCCCGATGACCTTGGCAAACACATTGTTGTGCAGGGCGGCACCTTTTTAAACAACTGCGTGCTGCGCGCCTTTGAACAGGAACTGAACCTTGAGGTTGTGCGCCCCGATATAGCAGGTTTAATGGGTGCTTACGGCGCGGCATTATATGCACAGGAACGCCGCAAGCTGCATCCGCAGGATTCCGCGCTGCTTAAAGCGGAACAGCTGCGCACTTTTTCACATACGGTTAAATCCGTTACCTGCGGGTTATGCAGCAACCACTGCCACTTAACGGTAAATATCTTTGCCGACGGCAAACCTTACATCAGCGGCAACCGCTGCGAACGCCCGGTTACGCACTGCGCGCCCAACGACAGCCTGAACCTTTACCGCTACAAGCTGCAGTTACTGGAAAAATTTAAGCCCGTACCAGGCAGGCGCGGCAAAATCGGCCTACCGCTCGGCCTTAATATGTACGAACTGCTGCCGTTTTGGCATACCTTTTTTACGGAGCTGGGCTTTGAAGTAATTACCAGCCCCATTTATGACAAAACCATTTTCCAGAAAGGCCAGAACACCATTCCGAGCGACACGGTATGTTACCCTGCCAAAATGATGCACGGCCATATAAAATGGCTGCTGGCGCAGGGCGTTACAAGCATTTTTTACCCCTGCATGACCTACAATGTTGATGAGGACACAGCGCAGAACTGTTATAACTGCCCGGTTGTTGCCTATTACCCCGAAGTTTTGGCAGCAAACATTGAAGAATTAAAAAATATTCACTTCTTTTACGATTATCTTGGCCTTTTGAACAAAAAACTGCTGGCCAAAGAATTATACAAAATGCTAAACCCCGTTTATACGGATTTAAGCAGTGCGGAAATTAAAAACGCGCTTACCCCCGCTTTTAAGGCTTACCGGGATTTTGAAGCCCGCGTTAAGGAGCAGGGCAAAAAAATAACCGAAGAAGCCTTAAGCAAAAACATGCCGGTTATTATCCTTGCAGGGCGCCCGTACCATACCGACCCGAAAATCAACCACGGCATAGACCGCCTTATTACCGGGCTGGGTGCTGCTTTAATCAGTGAAGACTCTGTAAGCTGCAATATTGACCGCAAAGATTTGAACAAAGACCTGGAAGTTTTAAACCAGTGGACCTATCACAGCAGGCTGTATGCCGCCGCTAAATTTGCCGCGCAGAACCCTGCCATGAACCTTGTTCAGCTTGTAAGCTTCGGCTGTGGCTGCGACGCCATTACGGCCGACGAATGCCGCCGCATACTGGAAGAAAACGGCAAAATTTACACCCAGATAAAAATTGATGACATTGAAAACCTTGGTGCGGCACGCATAAGGCTGCGCAGCCTGTTTGCGGCACTGGGCTTTGAATGCTGAAATAATTTTTGAAGGAGCAATTTTTATGTCAGAAACTGTGCTACCGGTTTTTACCAAAGAAATGAAAGCTACGCACACCATACTTGTGCCGAATATGCTGCCGTTTCATTTTGCATTGCTGCGTTCCGCGCTGCAAAGCTGCGGCTACAAAGCCGAAATTTTACAGAACACCGGCCGCAACGTTATTGAAACAGGGCTGAAATACGTTAACAGCGATATATGTTACCCGGCGCTGCTCGTCATCGGGCAGATTATAAGCGCGCTGGAAAGCGGCAGATACGACCTCAGCAAAACGGCCGTTATGCTCAGCCAGACCGGCGGCGGCTGCCGCGCTTCCAATTATATATACCTTCTGCGTAAAGGCATGGAAAAAGCAGGGCTTGGCAATGTGCCAATCATCAGCCTTAATGTAAACGGCATGAACGAACAACCCGGCTTTGAGCTTAACCTTGCCATGATAAAAAAATTTATGGCCGCCATTATTTACGGCGACACTTTAATGTACCTTGCCAACAAAACCCGCCCCTACGAAACCATTAAAGGCGCGGTGGACGAACTGGCAGGCAAATGGCTGAACAAGCTTGAAACCGCTTTTATGGAAGGCAAAGCGCAGGCTACCGGAACCATGAAACAGCTTTCGCGCGCTCTGGCGGAGGACTTTGCCGCCCTGCCGCAAAAAGCGGAGCATAAAATAAAAGTTGGCATTGTCGGCGAGATTTACATTAAATATGCAGGGCTTGGCAACAACAATTTGGAGCAGTTTTTACAGAAGCAGAACTGCGAATACATGCTGCCGGGACTGCTGAACTTTATTATGTACTGCGCCGATACTTACTTAACGGACTACAAACTGTACGGCGGCAAATTTTTTAAATACGGCATTTCCAAAATGGCAATGTTTTATTTAAAACGCCTCGAAAAAATCATGCTTTCCGCACTTTCAACCCCGCCCTTTAAGCCGCCCGCTTCTTACGAAGAAACCAAAGCGCTTGCCAAAGGCGTTATAGGCTACGGCAACAACATGGGCGAAGGCTGGCTTTTAACGGCCGAAATGCTGGAACTTGCCAAAAACGGCTACAACAACATCATCTGCGCACAGCCATTCGGCTGCCTGCCTAACCATATAGCCGGGCGCGGCATGCTTAACAAAATCAAGGAAATTGCCGAAAATGCCAATATCCTGCCTATTGACTACGATTCCAGCGCTTCCAAAGTAAATCAGGAAAACCGCATTAAATTAATGCTGGCTACCGCCGAATAAAATTTTAAACAAAAAAATTACCCAGTTGCCAAAGAACTGACAACGGGGTTTATTCTTACCGTTATTTAATTAATTGCTGCCCTGATAAACCATGCCCTGAATATCGGTATCGGCTTTAACCTGTACAAAGGTGGTGGAGCCTGCCGGAATATTTACGGATTTGCCGGTTACAAAAGCACCGCCGATAATACCTACCGGGCCAAGCACTACCATACCGCCGATAGCGGCGCCTGCTGCACCGGCAACGGTTTCGGCTGCCTGTTTGGCTACATCACCGAGAAATACTTTAACGCGGGTATTATCAATAGCGTAAATAAAGCCAAAGTCAACATCAATGCGGGCATCCTGGCCGAACATACGCGGGCCTACAACCTTGGTTACCTTGCCAACGCCTTCAGCGCCTTTCGGCAGTACCAGCACATCATTAACAAAAACATTATCGGCAACTTTGTATTTTACAACATCGCCTGCTTTTGCGGTTTTGCTGCTGAGGTCTTCGGCAAATTCAAGCTTGATTACAGAATCTTTCGGCAGAGTTACGGTTTCAACAACAACAATGCCGTCCTGGAAAGCAAGGTTTGCCAGTGCTTCAAGGCGTCCTGTAAGAGAGCCTGCGCCAACTTCGCCGTTCAGCATAGTTTCCAGTGCTTCAATGCGGCTTTTGGCCGGACCGCCTGCCGTGCTTTCGGTAAACTGCCATTCAACGGCGTTCAGCTTGGTTAAAAAGCTTGCTTCGCCGCTGCCGGCATAACCGTTGATATAATCATACAAATTATCAACTCTATTTAAAATAGGGTCAGTGGTAATGGTGCCGTAAACGTCATCTTCAAGGCTGTCCATTCTGCTGACCAGTGCGCCTGCCTGTTCCGTACCGTACAGGGTAACTTCCAATGCGCCCATTTTTTCACTGGCAGACATTGTTTTCGGCGCAGCGGAGGCTTCAATGGCAGCGCTGGCGGAAATTTCGTCACCTGCTGCGGCTAAAGCTACGCCCGGAAAGGCAGATGTAACAGTAAGTGTTAACGTTAAAAATAAAGTAAGGAGTTTTTGTTTCATTTCATTACCTCCGTGCAAAAATAT
>OHRN01000994.1_pt1 | contig 10117 bp, 9 predicted proteins | sample 1578431 | NCBI WGS metagenome assembly OHRN01 (sample SAMEA3879507, study PRJEB24766) | human gut metagenome | biome: human-associated habitat; feature: feces | place: USA | collected 1985/1987 | reverse complement strand
TACAAAGAGAAAATAAGATAGTATAGTTAGAATATACTAACTTTAGAGGCGGAAAGGAATGGAAGGTTAATATGAAGAAAACAAATATAGTTGTACTTGCTTTACTTATATTTATGACTCAAGTGCCAGTACTTACTTATAACTATTACTTTATGTATGATGATAATAAGCCTATAGAATGTAAATATGTTTTAGTATCTGTCGGATGGATGATTGTCGTACTCTATATCATTCATTTTGTATTGGATTATTTTAAAAATAATAGTGATGAATAATGTTGAAGAACCCTTAGGGGTTCTTTTATTATGCTTGATAAGAATCGTAGAATATATAGAAAAAACAGTGAATTATGCTTAAAAATGTGCAATCTATTAAAATTGTCTAATAAATAAGTATGTTTTTTAGTGATTCTATAGAGTATATCACTTTTCTTTTTTATTTTGTGTGTTATAATGGTCAAGCAGAAGCGAGGTGAAATCATGGAAGAAAAGATTGAAGCCATTAAGGAAGTCATTCATAAGTTGAGACCCTATCTACAAAGAGATGGTGGAGACTTAGAATTCGTTGATTTCAAAGACGGCATCGTTTATGTACATATGCTTGGTGCATGTGCAGGATGCATGATGTTAGATTCTACTATTAAAGATGGTGTTGAACAGATCTTAGTAGAAGAAGTTCCAGGCGTTATTGAAGTACAGGCAATTTAATTAAATATTTTTATACTCTTATTCAGAACCACACAGATGAGGATCGTTTTAAAGTGGTGGCAACCCTTATATAGAAGGTGCCTTGACCAAGCAAGTATTACTTGAACAATAAGAGGAAGCAGATTACTACGCTTTCCTCTTTGAGGAGAGCTTTTTTATTACAGGAGGAAAAGAAGAAAATGGAAAAGAACTTATTTACATCAGAATCTGTATCAGAAGGTCATCCAGATAAGCTTTGTGATCAGATTAGTGATGCAATCTTAGATGAATGCTTAAGACAGGACAAATATTCACGTGTAGCTTGTGAATGTTTTGCAACAACTAATTTATTAGTCATTGGTGGAGAAATTACAACGAATGCGAAAGTAGATTATGAAGCAGTGGCTCGTGATGTTATGAGAAGAATCGGCTATACTTCTGAAGATTTAGGTATTGATGCAGATACTTGTGAAATCAAGGTAGTGATGGATACACAGTCTAGTGATATCGCATTAGGTACAAATGTAGAAGTAGGTGGTGCAGGTGACCAGGGTATCATGTTTGGTTATGCAACAAATGAAACTGAAACATATATGCCTTTACCAATCTCTATGGCTCATGAATTAGTACGTTATGCAAGTGAATTAAGACATAATGGTACATTCAAATATGCAAGACCTGATATGAAATCACAGGTTACTATTGACTATACAGATGAAAATAATCCAAAGGTTGATACAATCCTTATGTCTATCCAGCATGATCCAGATTTCAATGAAGAAGAATTCAAGACATTCATTAAAGAAAAGATCATGAAAGAAGTTGTTAGAAAACACCATATGAATGAAGACTATAAGGTATTCATTAATCCAACAGGAAGATTCGTTATTGGTGGTCCTCATGGTGATACTGGTTTAACAGGCCGTAAGATTATTGTTGATACTTATGGAGGAATGGCAAGACATGGTGGAGGCGCATTCTCTGGTAAAGACCCATCAAAGGTAGATAGAAGTGCAGCTTATATCACTCGTTATATCGCTAAGAACATTGTTGCAGCAGGATTATGTGATCGTATTGAAATCCAGTTATCTTATGCAATTGGTGTAAAGGATCCTACAAGTGTGCATGTAGATACTTATGGAACTGGTAAAGTAGCTGATGAAGTCATCTTAGATGCAATCAAGAAAGAATTTGATTTAACTCCTCAGGGTATCATCAATACATTAGATTTATTAAACCCAATCTATGGCCCAACAGCTGCTTATGGACACTTTGGTCGTACTGATGTTGAATTCCCATGGGAAAAATTAAATAAAGTAGAAGACTTAAAGAAATACTTAGCTTAAAGAAGACATTAACGTCTTCTTTTTTTATATTTTATGTCAAGAGTGTTTTTTTAGTTTTTTTTATGTATAATATAGTTATAGAAAGAATTGTAAAGGAGGAATTAATTATGAAAGTTATTGTCAGAGGTAAAAATGTTACAATTACAGATGCTATCGAGGATAAAATCACTAAAAAGTTAGCATTGCTCGACAAGTACTTCATCATGGGACAAGATGTGGAGGCTAAGGTTTTAATTAGAACTTACCCATTTGGTCAGAAAATTGAAGTTACAATTCCTACAGAGTATGTTCTTCTTCGTGCCGAAGAAACAAGTGATGATCTTTATGAAGCAATCGATTTAGTTATCGATAAGCTAGAAAGACAGATCAGAAAGTACAAGACAAAGTTAAGTAGAAAGTCAAAGAATAATAAACTCGCTTTCAACATTAACACTTTAGAAGCTCTTGAAGAACCTGAAGAAGAAGATGTTGTCGTTAAGACAAAAACAATTAATCCAAAGCCAATGGACATGGAAGAAGCTATTATGCAGATGGAACTCATTGGTCATTCATTCTTCGTTTATAAGGACATCGAAACTAATACAGTATGTGTTGTCTATAAACGTAGAGATGGTGGATATGGTCTTCTTGAAACAGAAGAATAATAAAAAGAAATCTGGCTTTTGGCCAGATTTTTTTTGTGTTCTTAAGTAATTCTTCCTTTTCCTTCGTATATATTATTTGAGGGACACAAGATCTCCCTGCATAATATCCTGAGCTTTCATATATTTGTCGATATCATTAAGAATTGTTGTTTTCTTAATAGACCATAAAGGAGCTACTAATTCTTCTAATGGTGCATCTCCAGTCAGTCTTTCTACGACTACATGACTTGGAATATATTCTAATTGTCTTGCGACTAAAGAAATATATTCATCTCTTTCTAACATCTTAAAAGGATAATAGAGCTTATATAGACGACTATTTTGTGTGACATAGAGATTGTGAATCTTAATACCTTGAATATCTAGTTTTCCTACCGCTTTTGCAGTCTCCAACATCATCTCTATTGTTTCATTAGGTAAACCATTAATGATATGCACACAGACTTCTAAATGATGTCTTCTTAGCATAGAGAGTCCATCTAAGAATTCCTGATAAGTATGACAACGATTGATTTCTTTTGCGGTAGTATCATGAATAGTCTGTAAGCCTAATTCTATATAGACATCCGTTTTCTTAGATAATTCTTCTAAATAAGCATATATTTCTTCAGTGAGGCAGTCTGCACGTGTCGCAATCGCAATACCAACAACATCCTTCATACCAATAAATGGTTCATAGATCTTCTTTAACTGATCTAAAGAAGCATAGGTATTTGTATATGCCTGAAAGTAAGGAATAAAGACAGCATCAGGCCACTTTCTTTTCATTACTTCAGCACCTGCTTTAAACTGTTCTAAAAGAGAATCACTATCTAGAATAAAATCTCCAGAACCTTTCTCAGAACAGAATATACAGCCCCCAAAGCCTTTTGACCCATCTCTATTAGGACAAGTAAAATGGGCATCTAAAGAGACCTTTGCGACTTTTTTATGATATCTCGTTTTTAAAAAATAATTGTATGTATGATAACGCTTGTTATCTAAAGAATATGGAAAAGGATTCATTTTTTATCACCTGGCTCATTATAACATAAAATGGAGGGAAAAATATGCTAGAACTTAAAGACTTAACTGTGAGTTATGATATTTGTATATTGGATCATGTGAATTATATATTTCCAGATACTGGTTTAGTAGGAATCAAAGGACCTTCAGGCTGTGGAAAGTCTACACTTCTATATTGTTTATGTGGATTACTGCAATATAATGGCACAATTACTTTTAATCATGAAGTGATAGATAAAAAATTTAGTAAAATGATAGGCTTTATTAAACAGAATAATGATCTTATTCCTTCTTATACAGTAGAAGAGAATATCATGGCTGGATGTTATTTTGGACAGATTGATTTTGATAAGAAAAAGATGGATAAGATTAGTAGACGCTTAAAAATAGAAAAGCTTATGAAAAGATATCCTGATGAACTTTCTATTGGACAGATGAAACGTGTATCTATTGCTCGTGCCTTGTTAAAGGATGCACCTGTACTTTTATGTGATGAACCTACAGGTGCCCTCCATTATAAACAGGCAAAAGAGGTTATGACACTCTTAAAGGAAGTATCTGAAGATCGTTTAGTCATCGTTGTTTCTCATGATACATCCCTATTAGATGAATATGTCGATGTACTCATAGAGATGAAGAACCAGACATTACATACAATTAAAGACAATCATATAGATAAAGAAGTACTTATTCCTCAACATAAGAAACACTTCTCTATGCGTTATAGTTTTAAAGAAGTATTGGGAGAAAGAAAGAGACTCGCATTACTCTCACTTTTTCAGATATTAGTCATTGTAACATCTCTAGTGATTATAAGCGGTTTAAATGGTCTTTCTACCTCTATAGAGAAATCTTACAGGGAAGCACCACTTAAAGATATTGTAACTATATCCAGTCATGATGGAGAATCATTGTCTTTAAAAGAAAAAGGTAGTAAACATTTTGATATAGAAAGTGGGTATATCAAAGGTGTTAATGCCTCTCTTATTCGTTTACCTAAAAAGACAAAACATATTAAATTAATATCAGGACATCTGCCTCGTCATACAAATGAAGTCATTATCACCAATAATTTATCTCATAAACTTAAATCAGAATTTACATGTCACCTCTTAGAAAATGAAGCATATAAAGTAGTGGGAGTAATAGAAGATAATTTCTATCAGGATCGATTCGTCTGTTTCCATCATGATATAGATAAAAAATATCCAGATTTATTAAGAGATGACAAAATAGATGTAGTCACAAAGGATCCTGAAACTCTTATTAAACGTTATGAAAAGAACTATGAAGTAGATAATGATGTATATATGAAGAAGATGAGTTATGGAACACTTATTTCTATTGGTCGTATGATTGCGTTAGTTTATATGATGATTAGCTTATTTGTGGCAATAGAACTTACAAAAACAGTCTTCTCTTCTTTATATTTAGAAAGAAGCCGTTCTCTTGCTTTGAAAATTTCTATGGGTGCATCTTATAAACAATTACAGCGTGAATCAAAGATAGAAATACTTATTATAGGCACATTTATTTACTCTATCAGCATAGTGATGTTTATTATTATTCTTTCTATTCTCCCGCTCACATCCTTTAAGAGGTATTTCCATTTTACATGTCTTGCATCTCCTTATTATTTCTATATTATTTTCTATTTTCTCTATCTTCTTATACTCATACTTTCTGCATCTGCACCGTTTATTCGTATTAAGAAAGAAAGTATAGTCTCATTACTCAGGGAGGAATAATATGATTCAACTTAAATCAATCAACAAGCGTTATCTACATGAACATGTCTTAGAAAACATTACTTGTACTCTTCCTGATACAGGATTTGTATCACTTGTTGGGCCAAGTGGATGTGGGAAAAGTACTTTACTTCATATTATTGCTGGACTAGATCATGATTACTCAGGAGAAGTGATATATGAAAATAATAAGAAAGTTTCTATCATTTTTCAGGACTTTCATCTTATACCTTGGCTTTCTATTAATAATAATATACGTCTCTATGACTACTTTCATAAATCATCCTACATACTGGATGAAACATTGACTAAACAATTTAAGAATACTTCAGTTAATGATCTTTCCTTAGGACAAAGACAACGAACAGCGATAGAGCGTGCACTTTATTATGATCCAGATATTATTCTATGTGATGAACCAACAGCTTCACTTGATCCAGATAATGCAGAGAGAGTATTAAAGATGTTGAAGCAGCATTCTCATTCTTCTCTTGTATTATTTGTATCCCATGATGAAGCATCAGTAAAACAATATAGTGATCGTATTATAGAAATGAAGGATGGATGTATTATAAAGGATACACTTATTCAAAAGATAGAAAGTTATCCTAAAGAGAATCATAGTAATAATAAAAGGTGTCATTTTCCTATACTTAAATTAACTATCCAATCATTCTTAAGCAGTCGTAAAAGATTTTTTCAGATGTCATTTTCTCTATCTATCGCATTATTATGTTTGATGATGACATTTACCTTTACATTCTCTTTTCGTAATACTATTTATCAATATCTTTCTTCGTTGATTCCACAAAAGTCTATTACTTATAAATTACGTAATGATGATCCGCTCTCTTTGACTCATTTCAATGAAGCATCCTATCATTATTTAAATCTTGATGATTATGATCTCATGGGAATCTCTCATAATAGTCAAAGATATCAGAAGAATGAAGTTCTGTTTATATCTGATGACTCGTCCTATACCACTCATTATATATATGGTAGAGCTCCACAAAATAATGATGAAATTGCGGTACCTCTTTCTACTGCAAGAAAGCTTGCACAAAAGAATAAGGTCAATACATTACTTAATACAACTTGGACAATCTATTATAAGCATCAATTAAAGATAAAAGGAAAAGAAGTAAAGATAGTTGGTATCTCTCCACAAACATATAATTATGATGCCTTCTATATGTATGAATATGCCAATTATCATTGGGTAGAGTCCATCTTTAATCAAACACCGACTGCAAGATATGGTATGCTGAAATATAAGGAAGATAAATCCATTATAGATTCTTTAAAAAAGAATTATCCTGAATATGAGTTTAAAGCAATGGGGGAATCAACTCAAAAAACTTTTAATCAGAATATGAATAGAATCCAGATGGTTCTAGTGGTATTCTCTATTCTCACAATTCTTTCTTCTATATTTATGATTATGGAAATCATGATTCTTCATGCGATGCATTTAAAGAAGGATCATGCTATCATGAAGGCCTATGGTGAAAAGAAGATACATATTTTCAAGATGTCTTTCTATCAATGTCTGATTCTCCATTCTTATAGCTATGTGACAGCATCTCTCATATTACTTGGTATTATGAAGATAATGAATCAAATAATCCCACAGATTACAGACTTTCCTATGCATCTTACATTTCAGCCTCTTATTATGATTATATTATGGATTGGTTCTTTCTTATTAGTTTGTTTCTCTACACTATTTAGTATTCTTTATATTATCAAACTCAATCCATCCCGCATCCTTAAAATGAGATGATACTTCTTGCAAATAATGGGAAATTATGATAAGGTGTGTAAGTATATGAAAGTCAAGGAACTAGAGTAGTAGATGGTCATACTTTTTAAGAGAACTTATGGCTGGTGTGAATAAGTAAAGTCATCCATTGAACTCGCTAGGGAGATGGGTCTGTGATAAGCAGATCACGTATTGCTGCGTTAAAGCATTAAGCGCATGAATCAGTCTTCATGAACTAAGGTGGTACCGCGAGTTCTCGTCCTTAGACATGAGGACTTTTTTTATTTTAAAAGTGGAGGAGACAAAATTATGACTTATGATCATAAGATAGCAGAAAAGAAATGGCAGAAATACTGGGAAGAGAATAAGACATTCGAAACAGATGTTTATGATTTCTCAAAGCCTAAATACTATGCCTTAGACATGTTCCCTTATCCATCAGGACAAGGTCTTCATGTTGGACATCCAGAAGGATATACAGCAACTGACATCATGTCAAGAATGAAGAGAATGCAGGGATATAACGTATTACATCCAATGGGATTTGACTCATTTGGTTTACCTGCTGAACAGTATGCAATCAAGACAGGTAACCACCCTGAAGGATTTACATTAAAGAATATTCAGACTTTCACTAAACAGTTAAAGATGTTAGGTTTCTCATTTGACTGGGATAAGCAGGTATCTACTTGTGATCCTAGCTTCTATAAATGGACTCAGTGGATTTTCAAACAGTTATATGAAGATGGTTTAGCTAGATATGTAGATATTCCTGTTAACTGGTGTGAAGAATTAGGTACAGTACTTGCAAACGATGAAATCATCGATGGTAAGAGTGAACGTGGTGGATTCCCTGTTATTCGTAAGAATATGAAACAGTGGGTTATTGATATCCCTAAATATGCTGAAAGATTACTTGCAGGATTAGAAGAAGTTGATTGGCCAGAATCTACTAAAGAAATTCAGAGAAACTGGATTGGTAAATCAATCGGTGCTCATGTTGATTTTAAGGTAGATGGTTATGATGATAAATTCACAGTATTCACAACACGTTGTGATACATTATTTGGAGCTACTTATTGTGTATTAGCACCAGAACATGAATTAGTAGAAAAGATTACGACTCCTGATAAGAAGGATGAAGTAAAAGCTTACTTAGATGTATGTGCAACTAAGTCAGAACTTGAAAGAACTGAATTAAATAAAGAAAAGACTGGTGTCTTCATTGGTGCTTATGCAATCAACCCAGTAAATGGTAAGAAGATTCCAATCTGGATTTCTGACTATGTATTAGCTGGTTATGGAACAGGTGCTATCATGGCTGTTCCTGCACATGATGATCGTGACTATGCTTTCGCAAAGAAGTTTGGCATAGATATTATTCCAGTATTAGAAGGTGGAGATGTTACTAAGGAAGCATGGACACAGGATGGTGTACATATTAACTCTGACTTCTTAAATGGTTTAGATAAACAGGAAGCAATCGATAAGATGTTAGACTGGTTAGAAGAACATCATTGTGGTTCTAAGCATGTTAACTATCGTTTAAGAGAATGGATCTTCGCAAGACAGAGATATTGGGGTGAACCAATTCCAATCATTAACTTTGATGATGGAACATCTGTTGCATTAAGTGATGATCAGTTACCACTTATCTTACCTGAACTTGAAGATTATAGTCCATCAAAGACAGGTTCTTCTCCATTAGATAAGGCTGTTGACTGGGTTAATGTAGAAGTAGATGGTAAGAAGGGTAAGAGAGAAACAAGTACAATGCCTGGTTCTGCAGGATCTTCTTGGTACTTCTTAAGATATATTGATCCACATAACGATAAGGCTATTGCAGATCCAGAATTATTAAAGCATTGGATGCCAGTTGACTTATATGTTGGTGGACCTGAACATGCAGTAGGACACTTATTATATTCACGTATGTGGAATAACTATTTATATGACAAGGGTATCGTACCAGTTAAAGAACCATTCAAGAAGCTATACCATCAGGGTATGATTCTTGGTCCAAATGGTGTGAAGATGTCTAAGTCAAAGGGTAATGTTATTAACCCAGATGATATTGTAGAAGCATATGGTGCAGATACATTACGTTTATATGAAATGTTTATGGGACCTCTTGAAGCATCTAAACCTTGGAGTGAAACAGGTGTAGAAGGTTCAAAGAAATGGCTAGAACGTGTTTATAGATTATTTGTTGAATCTGATAAGTTAACTGATACAAATGATGGTTCATTAGACTTTGTATATCACTCAACGGTTAAGAAGGTAACTGAAGACTATGAAAACCTTGGCTTTAATACTGCTATCTCACAGATGATGATCTTCATCAATGAAGCATATAAGGCTAAAGCAGTTTATAAGCCATATGCAGAAGGTATCGTTAAGATGCTTTCATGTATTGCACCTCATATCTGTGAAGAAATGTGGGAAAAACTTGGTCATGAAGGAACAATTGCTTATGAAGCATGGCCAACATATGAAGAAGACAAGCTTGTTGTATCTACAATTGAAATTGCAGTACAGGTAAATGGTAAAGTACGTGGACGTTTATCTATTAATAAGGATCAGGAAGCTGAATCTGTTAAACAGCAGGCATTAGAACTTGAAAATGTTAAGGCACATACTGATGGTAAAGAAATTAAGAAGATCATTTATGTTCCTAACAAGATTGTAAATATTGTAGTGAAATAATTCGTTAAGGCATCTCTGAGGAGGTGTCTTTTTGTATAGTGGTAAAGAGGTGAGATATATGGATGAAGAGTTAGATGATTTGCTGATAGCAGAAGAGTACGATAGAAAGTACAAAAATGGAGAAGTGGAATTAGTTGATTTTGATGAGTTTGTGAAAGATAGAAAAGAAAAGTATGATCAAGTAAATAAGAAAAATAACATTAATGATTAAATAAAT
>OHRN01000992.1_pt1 | contig 10118 bp, 7 predicted proteins | sample 1578431 | NCBI WGS metagenome assembly OHRN01 (sample SAMEA3879507, study PRJEB24766) | human gut metagenome | biome: human-associated habitat; feature: feces | place: USA | collected 1985/1987 | reverse complement strand
AATGTCTTAGGATATGTTTTCGATTGTTGTCCTGACATTAGGGAAATGGCATTTGTTTTATTGATAAGAAAGAGGGATTAGTGATGTTTGAACCGCTAATCCCTTTTTTTTGATTTAGGCTATTTTCTTTTTCTTCTTGTCATAGAAGAACATGAAATAGAAACCGATGATGATGAAAGGAACGCTCAGCCATTGTCCCATGTTGAACATCATGTTGTCTTCGAATGCTTCCTGGTTCTGCTTCACGAATTCGATAAAGAAACGGAAGGTAAAGATATAAGCCAGACAGAGGCCGAAGAAGAATCCGCGATGCAGTTTCTTGCTGTAATTCTTATAAAGATAGATCATGATGAAGAACAGGATCAGATAAGCTATCGCTTCATAGAGCTGTCCCGGATGACGGGGAAGCATATCTACCCGTTCGAATACGAATGCCCAGGGTACATCGGTCGGGTTACCGATAATTTCGGAGTTCATCAGATTCGCCAGACGGATGAAGCAGGCGGTGATCGGAGTAGCGACGGCAATCATGTCCACCACATCCATATAATGAAGTTTCGTCTTGCGGCAATACAGCCAAAGGGCGATCATCAATCCGAGTGTACCTCCGTGACTGGCAAGTCCTTCATAACCGGTGAATTTCCATCCGCCGCCTGCCAGGAACTTGATCGGCAGAAGCATTTCCACAAATCCCTTTCCGCTGGTCAGGTACTGTCCCGGATCGTAGAACAGGCAGTGCCCCAGACGTGCTCCAATCAGAATACCGAAGAAACAATAAAAGAAGAGGGGGTCGAATTTCTTCTCGTCTATTTTTTTGTCGCGAAACTGGTAATGGACAATGATGTAAGCAAAGAAGATTCCTACTGCCCACAATAATCCGTAGTAACGGATAGAAATGCCGAAAAGGTTGAATAGTTCGGGATTCGGATTCCAGTTGATTGATAATAAAAGGGTATTCATGTTGGATAACGGTTTACGGTTTGTAATTAGTGTTTTGTGAATTTTTCGGCAACCATCCGGTAAGTTGGTATGTCGATACCTTGCTCCTCGGCTGCTGCGATCATGTCAAACAGCAAACCTTGTATTTCCGATTCATGTCCCCGTGCCAAGTCCTTTTGCATGGATGCGGTACTGTCGGGATCGAGTTTATCAATGACTTTCAAATTGTAGCTGACAGGGTCTTCGGGAAATTCGACTCCCAGCTTACGTCCCAGTGCGGCACTCTCAGTAGAAAGGCCGATGAACGTATCACGTACTTTCCCCGGCTTCTGAACTTCACCCATCGGCACGTCATAGTAAGCGCCGGTGACAGCCATTGCCGAGATGAACGACCATTTGACGAATGTATCCCGATTGATATCCGGAGATATTTCAGCCTTAATGCCACTTTCCTGAAGGTCTTTCTGAATGGCTTCCATAATGCCCGAAGCCACCTGTGTCCCTTTGTGGGCGCCATACACCAGACGGAAGATTTTCCCCATCTGAGTGATCTCTCCCGTGCCGGAAACAAAGCCTACGATGTAGATGCAACCATCGAGCACCGTTACACCCGGAACGAGACGCTGAATGCGTGGTCCTGTCCCGTAAACATTCAGGATGGGGATGACAACTGTCTTCTCATGCGATGCCCTTTTGATGAGTTCGGTAATCGAATCGACGGAATATCCTTTCACGCAGACGAAGATCACATCCGCTTTTCCTTTGAACTCTTCGGCCGTCGTAGCCTTAATCTGAAGCGTATGTTCACCCTTCAGATCCGATTTCAATTTCAGACCATTGGTTTGTATTGACTGCAAATGAGCTCCACGGGCAATACAAGTTACATCTTTTCCTGCAAGCGACAGAAAGCCTGCTATACTGCCGCCTACTCCACCGGTTCCTGCTATGAGATATTTCATGTCATTGATGCTTATGTGATAATTAATAAGTCGTTAGTGATTACCGATAATCACACATTGAAGCGGAAGTGCATGATGTCGCCGTCCTGCACCACATATTCCTTTCCTTCCACACCGAGTTTTCCGGCTTCCTTGACAGCCGCTTCGGAGCCGTACTGGATATAATCATCGTATTTGATTACTTCCGCGCGGATAAATCCTTTCTCAAAATCAGTATGGATGACGCCTGCGCATTGCGGAGCTTTCCATCCTTTCTCGTAAGTCCATGCACGTACTTCCTGTACGCCGGCTGTGAAGTAGGTTTCGAGGTTCAGTAGTTTGTAAGCTGACTTGATAAGACGTGCGACGCCCGATTCTTCCAGCCCTACTTCGGCAAGGAACATCTGACGGTCTTCGTACGTTTCCAGTTCGGCGATGTCTGCTTCGGTCTTTGCAGCGACAATGAGTATCTGTGCATTTTCATCTTTCACGGCGTCGCGCACCATGTCTACGTATTTGTTGCCGTTTACCGCACTTGCTTCGTCTACGTTGCAGACGTACATCACGGGTTTGCTGGTCAATAGGAAGAGTTCGTGAGCAATCTTTTGTTCGTCTTTCGTTTCGAAAGTGACGGTGCGGGCGGATTTGCCTTGTTCCAGTGCATCCTTGTATTGAACGAGTACGTCATAAGCCTGTTTTGCAGCCTTGTCGCCACCGGTCTGAGCTTGTTTCTGTACTTTCTGGATGCGGCTTTCGATGGTTTCCAGGTCTTTCAGCTGAAGTTCGTAGTCGATGATCTCTTTGTCTCGGACGGGGTTTACGCTTCCGTCTACATGAGTCACGTTGTCATCGTCGAAGCAGCGGAGTACATGGATGATTGCGTCTGTTTCGCGGATATTGGCGAGGAATTTGTTTCCCAGCCCTTCGCCTTTGCTTGCACCTTTCACCAGTCCGGCGATGTCTACGATTTCTACAGTCGTAGGGACAATCCGTTGGGGATGTACCAGTTCTGCCAGTGCGTTCAGACGTTCGTCGGGAACGGTGATTACGCCTACATTCGGTTCGATTGTACAGAAGGGGAAGTTTGCCGCTTGCGCTTTTGCGTTTGACAAACAGTTGAAAAGTGTCGATTTACCTACGTTCGGAAGTCCGACAATACCACATTGCAATGCCATATTAATCTATTATTTCTTTTATTATCAATGAATCATCTCATGTGAGCAGCGACTTGGCGCTAATCTCCCGATAAAAACAGTTTTGATTGCCAGCCTGCTCATTTTAGTTTGCAAAGATAATCATTTTTTGAGCTAATGAGGGAAACTTGGTGCACTTTCTGTCTTTTTCTGATAATTGTGCAGGCTGGAAAAAGGTTTTGAGCAAATTGACAAAATGAATTTTTAGTCTCCTTAGAATGCCGTTTTCCTGCCCGACGGCGGGAGTGGGGGAAAATATGCGAATGAAAATCTGTATTTCGTTCATAAATAGGGCGGTATCTGAATCTTTACAAGGCTAATAATTAGAAAGTAATGTCCATCTTGTCAAATATGAAGGCTTGATGCGTTGGATAAGGCTGACTGACACGTTGGATATTAATGTCTGACTTGTCAGGTAACCTTACCCAATATGTCAGACATTAATGTTCTGCAGGTTGGGTATTAATGTTCTGTATGTTAAGTAGCGACTCTTTTGCATAATCTTCCAATATAATCGAAAGGATATGCAGATAGTCTGCATATTGATACATTGTTTTATTGCTCTGAGAGCTGGCTGGCATTCTTCTGAAAATGTATCTGTCAGCAGAAACGTCAATATGCTTTCATACTGAAAGGCAGTTCCCTGTTTGCTTTGTTTATTGCGTTATTCGTTCTTATAGGAGTTACTTTAGTATTTGGCTTGATACTTCTTATAAAAGATCAGGAATAGGATGAAGCCGATCAGTGCAAACGGAACACCCGTCAGGGCGGGATAACGGTATCCGCCGCTGACTGCCAGTCCTCCTGCATAAGCTCCGATGGCATTTCCCAGATTGAACGCTACCTGTACACAGGCAGCACCGAGCATTTCGCCTCCTTTGGCTACACGGATAATCAATATCTGTTCCGGACTGGATACGGCGAACAGTCCTGCGGTGCAGAGGCACATCAATAGCGCAGCCGCCCATTTGTAGGGAGAGAGGAAGAAGATAAGTAATAGCATCAGGCAGATCAGTGCTTGTGCGGCAGTTCCTACCTTTCCGGGAGTGTAGCGGTCGGAGAGCCGCCCGCTGATCAGATTTCCCATGACCATACCGAATCCGGCAAGAATCATCAGCGGGGTGATACTTTCGGCAGAGAAACCGGAGATATGAGTGAGCATTGGGTTGATATAGCTATACCAGCAGAATACGCCGCCATTACCTAATGCCGTAGCACCCAGAATGAGCCAGGGAGCCGGAGTTTTGAGAAAGCGGAACTGTCCTTTGAAACCGGTATCTTTCAACCCTTCTACCTGAGGAACCCAACGCCAGATGTAATACAGAATGACGATTCCCCAAAGACCTACCAGCAGGAAGGTAGCCCGCCACGAAAGCATGGTGCTTAAAGAAGTTCCCAGCGGTACGCCGAATAGGTTGGCGATGGTCATTCCGGCTATCATGATGGAGACAGCTTCTGAACTCTTGCCTTTATCGGCAAGCCTTTCCGCAACGATAGAACCGACCCCGAAATAGGCTCCGTGAGGGAGTCCGGAGATGAAGCGGGAGATAAGCAGCATCCAGTAGTTAGGTGATAATGCCGCACAGATATTGCCTACCATAATCAGCGTGACTAATACCAGCAGTATATGTTTTAATGGATATTTACGTGCTAATGTCAATACAGGAGCGCCGACACAAACGCCTAGTGCGTAGGCGGAAATGAAATGTCCGGCAGCAGGGATGCTAATCTTTAAATCTCTGGCTACATCGGGCAGTATACCCATCATCACGAACTCGGCGATACCCAGTCCGAGGGTACCGAATGCCAATGCAATAAGACTCTTCTTCATACGAAACTCAACCTGATACCTGTTACTTTTTACCTTCTTTATTTAGCGTATTTTTTACGGGGTGCAAAGGTAAAACAAAATCTCTCAGAATGAGTTCGTCAGGAATGATTTTGATTTAAATCAATTTATTGCTTTTTTATCCACTCAGTCATGTCTTTCAGGACTTCCGGATTTATCGTCTCTTCCAATTGTCCGTATTCGGCTAAAGTTCCTTTCTCACAAGTCTGAAACAGGTGGTTCAGTTTTGGATAGGCTTTGATTGTTACATTCTTGTTTCCGTTCTCGCTGATGTGCTGCTTGATAGCAGTCAGATTCATATCGGCATCTACTTGAATGTCTTTTTCTCCGTTTAATGCGAGGACCGGACACTTTATTTTTTTCAGACTTGCAGTCGGATCGTATCTCATAAAGTGGAGATACCACGGCGAGGTCATGGAGTTTATTTGGGCAGATAGTTGTTGTACGGTATTCAGGTTTTTCAACTGTTCGGCAGACATGGTTCTGGTAACATCAGCGTACACCTCTTTTCTGATTTCATCCGACGACTTGGCCGTTTGCTGTAATAAAGAGTATCTGTGGCGAACGGATGGTTTCATTGTCTGCCACACCGGATCGGGCATCCCTTGCGACTTGGAAATCAATTCCACTTGTTTAAGCATCAAGCTGTCACCTCGCACGGCAGCTCCTGCCAATGATATGATAAATGAGATGTTGGGGTCTTTGGCGGCAATATCAAATGCGATTGTTCCACCGCAGCTATGTCCGATAATGCCGATTTTCCGGGTATTAATTTCTTTTCTGCTGCGTAGATAGTTCAGCGCTGCTTCCGTAGCTTTTGCAAAATCTTCATTGGTAGCACTTGCATAATCTCCTTGTGAAGCAGCTGTGCCACGGTCATCGCATCTTAGTACGGCAATTCCGTTACGTGTCAGATAATCGGCGATAACAAGAAAAGGTTTATGCCCCATGATTTCTTCATCTCTGTTTTGAGCACCACTTCCTGTAACCAATACTACAGCCGGAAATTTACTCCCTTTCTCCGGAAGGGTTAATGTGCCTGCCAGAGTGATTCCGTCCTGCGTATTCTTTACGCTGACTTCCTCGACCTTATAAGGAAAAGGTGGCTGAGGCTCCTGCGGGCGTTTAGGTCCGCTAAACTCTCCTTTCGTCAGATTCAATGGGAGGGGCATTCCTTGTGTGAATGTGCCGGTAATGGTTTGGTCCGCATTCAGTTTCCCTTTATAAGAGGCATGGATAATCGGTATCTGAACAGTCAGTGTAGAGTCTTGAAAAGAAGTTGTTTCTGTTTTTATATCTTTGGTTCCCTGATCGGGGCTGTCAAGAGTTGCCACATAAGTTCCCTGTTCCGTATGCTTGATATGGAATACAATGGTTAACGAGCCGGCAGGAAGGGAGAGTTTACCATGCCAAGTGCCCGAAATGTCTTGTGCAAGCAAGGAAGAAGATAATGTCAGTCCTGTCAGTAACATAGCGACAGCTGCAATCTTAGTTTTAAATGTTGTTGTTCTCATATTATAAATAATGGTTGGGAGAATTAGAATTCATTCTTTACGTAGTAGTCAAAATATTTGCATTCGTGCACAGCTTGCTTGAAGAACTGCGGAATAGGATTTTGCCAGTTGGTAGAAATAGCTGTCCACCTTCTTTTCTTCATCCGACCGTTTAAAATCAGGGTCGAGGATGTTGTTCCAGTTATCCCACCAGTTTTGGGCATAAAGGTCCATTGTACAGGAGGATGCCATAAACAATGCGCGTGCTTTCCATTCACGATCGGTAAAGTAAGTGGCAGCCTGTTCGTAGAGGGCAAGGGCGTTCTCCATGTTGTTGATAGTCATGTATTCTTGGGTGAAGTCCCTGTAATTGTACTCTTTGCTGTAATCGGGAATACGGTTTGAAACTGCCGAGCCGTATGATCCATACGCAGACCAACAGTAGGAATTATCTCTGAAGTACGTGGGAATATTCCTGTAGTAACCGGTAGGGGATATGTTATAATAATAGTTGGCCAGCATATAGGCAGCTCGTGCGCTTTCTTCCGTCATCATCTGGCTTTCTTTTTCCAGTTGCATCAGGGCAGCGGTCAATGTAGCCTTATCGTGTTCTTGGTTCAGGTAGGGATACTGTTCGTACATCGTATCTGTCAGCTGCGAATCGGCAGGTACACTAAACAGTCTCTTGAATCCATTACTGAATATCAATGGGGAGATTTTTGAATAGCCGTTGAACTCGTTCGGCAGGATTTCTACAGGAATATATTTCTCTGTTTCATAATCGTAATCATAGTGAGTGATACTGTAAGATGGCGGAACTTTGGCAAACCATTTCGCAGCTTCTTCAAAGTTATTCATGCGCAGGAAGTAAGTTCCTTCCAATTCGTAAAGCTGGGTTAACAGTGCTTGGTCATTTTCTTTCTCAGCATTACTCATGAGTGAGTTGATAATATTCGGATCCGGATTCTGGCGTAAGTCCTCTATACGGTTGTGAGTAAGGAATGCTTTGCCGTAGTCCTTCTGCATCTTATAGAGATGACCGACAATTTCGTTGATGAAATCTTCATCGGCATTACTCGTTTGCAGGTATTGGCGGATCGTTTTTTCTTCGTCTGTACCGATAAACTTCAGTTGTGCCAGATAGAGGCTGAATTGTGTACGGCTTTTTTGTTTCAGCAATTCGGGTTTCGTGGTTCGGACGGAGTCGATGAGTGCGGATGCTTGTTGGTAGTCTTTGCAGAGGAACGACAGGTGTGCCAGGTAGAGAGCCCAAAAGTCTTTGTCGCTCACTTTGGGGTGATTCATCACTGCTTTGATAACCTTCTGTCCGCGTTCATACTCTGCAAGTACTTTTCCGGAAGGCTGCATGAATGAGCTTGTGTCATCTGTGGCATTCGAATGATTGTAGCGGGTCAGCACATTCCTTTCCATCTTGTTGATATAACGGATGGCGAGCAGCTTGATATAGGGGGATTCGGGATATATTTCGAGAATATTTTCCACCTCTTCCAGTTCGTTGGAGAAGGTATTATACCCTCGGAGCGCGTACATGGCCGCTTTCTCCCGATTGTCTTTACACCAGGTCATCGCTTCGTTCCAGTCTACTTCGCTTTGGATTCTGAAACTGGAATAGGCTATTTTCTTTCTGTTGTCCGAATGGTCGAACACACGGGAGTAGAGGTAGTTGGCATTTGCCAGTTTGCCTATGTTGTAGAGGGCGCCGGCTGTTTGTTCAAGGGCGGCGTAGTAGATATAATGTTCCTGTTTGAGAGGTTTCACGTATAGGTTATACATTCGGATGGCTTCATTGTTCTTGTTGCGCATATAGTGCGCCAAGCGTACGAGCTGGTAGCCGTATCTTAATTTTAGTTCATGATATGGGCAGTGCTGGTAGAGTTCCAGCCCTTTGTTTTTGTAGTGGGCGTACGTCTCTTCCGAAGGGGAGGCGGCACGTTTCATGTCCCACCAGCCATCGTTTTCTGATAGTTGCGCGTAGGGTTCCAGTTCCTTTGCATATTGTAGGTAAGTGAGGGTCTGCTTTCCTGCGTCTGTCTTGTTCAGGGCGATGACGTATGGGGAAGAAGGTTGCTTTAACGACTGGTAAGAAGCGGAATAGAGCAATGTTTTGAACTGTGCTGTATCCATCTCTTGCAGGGTGTTGTTTTTCTTGAAGAATGTCATCCACGCATTCAGGTTCTCGTCGGGCTGCTGTTCGGCGTCCGGATTCGTGTCTTCTCCATAGAATGCGTAGTCTGTGGTCAGGAGGAAAGGTTGCAGACCTTTGTTCTCTAAAAGAAGTTGGTCGAAAAGATTATAGTAGTTCATATAATCGTAGTAATCGCCTCCGCATCCGTTGACGTAGGAGTGGAAGGGAATCACCGCTATGGCGAGTGTGAGGATAGAACGTTTCAGGTATTTCATGAGAAAGCGTTTATGATGTTAGTTAATTGTTGTGTGGAATATTGTTTGAGAATCTCTTTGTCCAGATGGTAGAAGATGATTTCCCTGTTCTCTTTTCGTAGTTTCCTTTGTAGGAGTTGGGCCGCTTCGAGCAAGGTTTCCGGGCTGACCTCTTCTACTTTGAGTTCGTAGTCTTTGTTCACCCATACTCCGCCCAGATAGTGCGATTGGAGTATGTTGTAGACACCTTCTTTCGTTTGTTTATAATATTCGGGATGTGCGCCGATAGTAGCTTGGCGGATTCCGTTAATCAGTTTAATCTGTCCGAACGGATTTCTCACTATTCCCCAACTGTAGAGCGGCAGGGCGATGTCCAGATGCAGCGGATAGGAGCCGACGTCTTTGATATATGAAGCAGCGTCTTTATTGTTTAATATGGTGTTTTTGTTTTCGAAGTCCGTAGGTTCCGATGAAGCGTAATACATCAGCGTTCCCTTGTCCACAGGAGGTATTCCGGTTTTGTCCTTGAACTTGATTTGATGAAGGCGGATGGTGCAACTTACCAGGGCTCCTTTCCTTAGTTTCCGGATGTGTTTCAGGAAGTTGAAGTAGTTTTCTTTTGTCTTTACCGTCCAGTCGCAGTCGAACTGATATTCATTTGGGAGCTTGTTGAAATGCGAACGGTAAACGGTATCTATCCGGTCGGCGCAATTGCGGGCAAGCTTTTCTATATCTGCGGCAGGACATTGCAGGATGGTTTGGTTGGTGATAAATATAACGGGGACTACCTCTTGCTGAAAGTCGGGATTGCCGGAAGAAGGCGAATAGTCTGCCGTAGGGAATGCCCCATTTCCTTTATTGTCTACATCGAACATACGGGCATATATCTTTTGGACTCCGAGTGTATTCAGATAAGCAGTATCCGCGTCTTCTGCACTCAATTTGCTTTTCCAGACATAAAATGCGGGAGTATTCGTATGTCTATCGATGCATCCGGACAGGCAAATGAGTAAAACAGCTAGTTGTAGTAGTCGAATCTGCATATGTTATGAAGTATCCCGGATCATTAAGTTATATTCCGACAGAAAAAGACAATAAGGATACAGAGGACAAAGTTATGAAAAAAAGATGCTTTTACAATTGAAACGCAAAAGTAAAAGTGAATAAAATTACTAACTTAGAACAATAACCAGCAAAGGATGGTGGTTGTAAAACAGTCACCCTCCAATTTTTTAATTTGGTCTTTGATATATGGGGTACTTCAAATAGCGTAAGGGAGTTAAATTGGGGTGATGTGAAGTTAGGT
>OHRN01000965.1_pt1 | contig 10299 bp, 14 predicted proteins | sample 1578431 | NCBI WGS metagenome assembly OHRN01 (sample SAMEA3879507, study PRJEB24766) | human gut metagenome | biome: human-associated habitat; feature: feces | place: USA | collected 1985/1987 | reverse complement strand
TGACACCGCCTGTGTCCTGCTGGTTTTCCTGCAGGCTTTTTTCCGCCAGTCCATACGCCCTCTGAATGGCATCCTCCAAAATCCCTACATCAAAGCCTGCCGACCGGTATCCCTCCCGGATGATTTCTGCGTAATGTTCCGATGGAATCCCAAATTCCCGTCCGGGAGTCATGACATATGCCATGACCCGCTGGCATTTTCCGTCCACTTCCACCTCCATCATCTGCTTCCCATACAATCTCGGATACCCTTCATAACAGTCTAACGCCACCTCATCCCAGGCACCGATCTCCCAAAGCACCACTGGAACACTGCTTCCTTCCCGCGGCTCTACCGTCGCAACCGCCCCGTGCCTTGCGCCCCTGAACAGCAGCTCATAATTTTTCAATATCCCCTTCCCTACTACTTCTGCGGTCCGGCACCGGTCTGCCATCTGCTCCAGATTCATGTTGCTGCCATAAGCGAAGTAATATCTATCTTTCATTTTTTCTCACCTCTATCTGACTCCTTCTGTCCTTTGATTTTTCTTCAGACACTCATACGTGCTTTTATCATATCTCCACGCAAGATCACCATCCAGATTTGCCAGCAGATGTTTTCGAACATTTTTATATTCGTCTCCAATTAACCCAAGTCTCAATAAAAATGTACGAAATGTAAATGCCGGGTTTTCTGATATCAGTGTCTTTTTCATCTGTGTCGATCTCTGATTGATTGCCTGTGCGGAAATGGCTAATGCCAGTGTAATATTTGCTCTCACCTTTCCTGCATGTAGTGTGCTTTCAAAACAACGCCATTCCAAAGTTCCCTTGGAAAACACAGCATGAAGATTCAGAGCATAATAACGGGTATGATCATAATGGGTATGACTTCCATCCCTGCCTCCATACCAGACATTTCTTACTCGGTCCATTGTGATTGATTTATTTGGTATTTTTCGGATTTTCTCCAATACCTCCGGTCGCACCCTCTGACAATAACTATTTGCTCTTCTCTCCTGCACTTTCAGTGCTTTGAACAGGATATCTTCCTTTGCATACATAATTGTCAGTGCATTTTTCAGACTCTGCGGTGTATGATTCGATGCATCTACATGAACATGCTGACCACAGGACTCATTTACAAAACCTCCATGCTGTCGCAGACATCGTACTACTTCCTGTAACTTTCCCATTTCATCATAGGATAATTTCGGTGATACCATTTCTGTTGAATATTCTCCACCTGCGTCTACAATTCGACCGTATACTTTCCGTTGTGTATAAATGCTCCCATCAGACATAAATTTCCACTTTTTTCCTTCCAGATCTATCACTGACCAGACTCCATAAGTAGTGCCGTCATAATATGCTTCTGTTCCAAACATTTCAGCAACAACTTCTGCAGCACGTTGTCTGGTAATCCCTGTCATTTCGATTTCTGTGCCAAAGTATTGGTCTTTTATTCCGATCATGCCTAATGGATTCCTTTCTCAGACACTTTCTGTGTGTTAAGTTCGGAGTCTGCCTTTTGTAACAATCTGCCAATTGCCTCGATAACATTGACAGTTACTCCGTTTCCAGCCTGTTTATAAAGCTGTGCGTCAGAAGTGCTGTCTATGATCTTATCAATCTGCCAGTCGTAATAACCCTGCAGTCGCAGACATTCCCTCGGAACTAACCTTCTTATTCTGCCGTGATACAAGATGCCATGACGATCGGTTGCAGTAATTGTAAACATCGGTTCTTCGGGTTCTTTCATACGTCTGCCGTTCTGACGAACATTCTCTTTTGCTGGTGTTAAGACTGCTCTTGCTCCATCCTCTGCTAATACACCAGAACATTCTCCTTTGTATTTGTGGACACCGCATTGTCTGGTATTCAGGCTTCTGCATTCTTCCGTTACCACCGGCGGAGGTGAAAGATCGACAAAGTGCAGCGTTCCCTGTTGAACACCTGTTGTCAGGGTATGTGCGATCTGGTGTCCGACTCTTCCTCTCCTGCTGTTGAGATTCGCATAACCCAGATCGATGCTGTCCCCTTCTCTTGCAAGTTTGTAGCCGAGCTTTGTATTCTCTTTGATTGGAACACCTACATCATATAATCCTGTCTTGCCGCCCATTCCACCTGCCTGTGATGTCAGGGTACAGCTTAGTCCTTTGGGACTGTAGACTCTTTTCCCCTGACTTCCTGCCCGGACTTGAACAAGAGCTGCTCCATTTGTTTCTGGTTCAGGTAATACTTTTCCGGCACATCGGAAATCAAAATATCCGACAATATACACCCGTTTTCTTGCTTGGGGGACTCCGAAATCCTTGCTGTTAAGCACTTTCCATTCGACATGGTACCCCAGTTCAGAAAGCGTACTGAGGATGGTGCAAAACGTCCGGCCTTTGTCATGCGATAACAAACCGGGAACATTTTCAAGGATAAAATACGAGGGTCTTTTAGCTTCAAGAATCCGGGCAATTTCAAAAAAGAGAGTTCCTCTTGCATCTGCAAATCCTTCTCGCTTTCCGGCGATAGAGAATGCCTGGCAAGGAAATCCTGCACAGAGTAAATCAAAATCTGGCATTCGTTCTGGTTCGATTGTTCTTGCGTCATTACAATACCACTCCCCTTCCGTATCAAACAGCAATCGGTAGTTCTTATCCGCATAAGTATCCACCTCGCAATGTCCGACACAGACAAAGTTTCCTGCCCGTCTTAAGCCTTCACGAAATCCCCCGATTCCGCTAAAGAGATCAAAAAATTGAATGGTTGCGGCTATCAACCTCCTTTTTGCTGATAAAAACAGGCGGCATGATCTCTCATACCGCCCTTCGTTATTCTGTATCAATTGGTTACCATTCTGTTGGTTCTTCTGCTTTGGATTCTTCCGGATCAGTCTCTCCTTCTGGTTCAGTTTCCTCTTCCGGTTCACTTTCCCCTTCTGGTTTGTTTTCCTCTTTCGGTTCACTTTCTCCATCCGGTTCGGCTTCCTCTTCTGGTTCACTTTCCCTTTCCGGCTCAGTTCTTTCTTCCGGTTGAGTTTCTTCTGTTCCCAATTCTCCAGTTGTCTGTTCGGATTCTTCAGGCTGCTCTTTGCTTTGCCATTCGACCTCTACCTTTTCCAGTGCTTCTTCTATAATCTGAATTAAGAAGTCTTTCTGTTTCATGTGTTTCTTTCCGATGACTACTTTTAATCTCTGGAATAATTCCTCTGATACCTGTACTGCTACTGTTCTTACTGCTCCCATGCTTATTTCTCCTTTTCCTTCCACTCTGTTGAAATGTTCTTCAATGACCTGTTGTAAAAATTTTTGTGTGCTGCTTTCTGTGAGTTCAATCTCTTCTCTTACTTTCTCATGTAAGTCCATCGGGATCTTTCCGCAGATATTTTTCATCTCTGCCATAACCTTTCTCCTTTCACTTTTGCTACACACAACATACTCCAAAGCCGCATGGAAAGCTATTCACAATACCCACCAAAGATATCGATGCATTTCTTGCCTTACCCCTAGCAGATCCAACAATGTATGTATCGTGCAATCATAGGCCTCACCCCCTTTACAAATTTTCCATTTGAGATAGAAAATCCATCATCTGATCTGGTATTTCTTCCGATGATGGTTTCGTTTTCAATTGTTCCGTAGTGCCACATATTCCTAATTCCCGAACACTTTCTTTTATCGTCTTTTGAATGACTTCTTCCATCCATTTCCGATCCTCTTTTTCCAGAATTGCCTGAACCAGATACTGGCTTTTCTGCCCTTCTGGAACACTTTGAAATTTCTCCCATGCCCTCTGGTGTTCTGGATTTTTCAGGTTCGGGCGGAACGAATATACCGGGCGTGTCATCTCGTCCACATCTGCTCTACAATCCGTTCATACCCTGTTGCGTTGGCATGGACGTCCTCTATAAAAACGGGGCGGCAAATCGCGTCCTGTGCGGTCACGTGGCGTTTTAAAATTGCGGAGCCTCCCCCCATAAATACGGTGGGTACTGCCCGGAGATCAAACCCGGATTCTGTCACCGCAGACAGTATTCTTTCTATATATTTCCGTCCGTTTTCCTGTATGATCCGTCTGGCCTCCTCTGCCATACTGCAAGATTCCCTCCGAAGCACACGCTCAATTTGAGTTTCTGTCACAGACAGTCCGGTATTTCTACGCACTTGTTCTGCTGTCTCATCAATACATCGGATTACTCCAAGTTCCAGACTTCTGCACGTTGCTGCATTCGGAACAGCATTGTCCAGCCTCATAAGGTCAACGGTCCAGCCACCAATATCAACAAGCAGAACAGACGGTTCATTCTTCAGATACTCTGGATGCAGAGCAAGCGCAGAGTATCCCTGTGGGAACAGTTTCACATCTTTTATTGTTATCTCATATAACTCACTTTCATATAAAAATCGCACTGGCTGCTCTTTCCGCAACAGATACTCCCTGAATCCCTGTTTCTCTCTTCCAAAACTTGAAAGCGGAAGTCCAACAGCCAGAATTACCTCTGTCTTTCGTTCCGCTTTCCGATGCTTGATTTCTTCTGCAATCGCAGCCAACGTCAGCAGATAATAATTATCATTGGACGTTTTATTTTTTACCAGCGTCTGTCTTCCCGTACCGCAGACATAATACTTTCCTTGATATTGCAGAACATTCTGCATGGTATACGGCTCGTAATCATACCCAATAATTCCACTTGGGAAAGACACTTGTCTTGTTTTAATGGCATAATAGCCATGATCAATTCCTATGATTATCGCAATCACATCCTTTCATTTTTTCTGTTTAACGTAAGGTCAAAAATGTTGTCACTGCTGCAACGGATCGTTGCAAAAGTGCCATTCGTGAACACTTTTCTATGTTCCAGCGTCCCAAAACCTGCGGAAAATCTGGTTTTTTTATACCACTATCGCCAGAGGAACACTACTGTTCCTTCCCAGCCGGTTATAAAAGATCCCTCTCCCGGCGGCGGTCCAGCCTGTCCGGGGGAGGGATATATCGCAAGTTTCCTTTTTGAACAATTGCCTGTCTTTTTATTTTTATGAGATGTTTTTCCTGCTTTTGTAAAATGGGAATATACTCCGGTTCTGTCAAAAACTTCCGTATATAATTGCCCTTTTTTCCCAGCTTGTTATCATTTTTCAGCAGTTCTATTTCTACCATGTAATGGGTATCTGGATGAAATCTCTTCTCACACAAAATGCTGTCCCCTTTTATATAATCAGATTTAGCCGATTCTCTTGCTGCCGCCAAGAGTTCATAAATACTTACTTCCACCTCTTATCACCTCCCAAAAGACCAGAAAAAAGCAGACCTCTTAATCGAAGTCTGCTCCTGTCGGATATGGTAATCCTCTTTCTTCATATTTTTTATCGATATAATTTCGAATCCATTCCCTGTATTCTTCCGTTAATGCCAGTTCCTGAAATTCTAACAACCACTTTTCCCCTTTTGCTTCGTCATCAAGCCATCGATCTTCTATGCACTCCGGCTCATCTAACATTTTCATCATCGCTTCAAATGGCTCTTTTACATCATCACCAAATTCTTTCCATAAGGCGATTCCATAGTTCTCCAGTTCAAAAAATTCTGTCAGATATGTCAATCGTTCCATATCCCCCAATGTCATTCTTTTTTCACCTGACAATAATGCTCGATCTCTTTTGCCACATAGATTTAAAAATTTTCTCTTTTCCATCTCCACATCCATTATACTTTTACCTCTTCCTGTTAAAAATAATTCCTTATTACGAAACATTATAAAATTTAAATTCTTTAGAATCAATATATATATTTCTGTATTACGAATCTTTTTATTTTATAAGGGGAGTTCATCATTATGCAAAAGATTAGACCAGATATGGATATTGGTAAAAATATCCAAGCAATTCGATATAAAAACAATATGACTCAAGACCAAGTAGTTGCAAAATTAAATCTTATGGGTATCTCCATCACCAAAAGTACCTATGCCAAACTGGAAACAAATCGCATGAACATTAAGGCATCTGAATTAGTTGCACTTGCAAAACTCTTTCATACCGATATCAATGCTTTCTTTTCCGGCTTGCTATAGTTCGACATTCCCCGACTCCCTGTGTATATAATAGCATATTAAAAATAAGAACCAGTCTATATTCTTATCGGATATAAACCAGTTCTTTTTTCTTATCAAATAATATAAAAGTGACAGGGAATTCAGATTCTTATCTTCTGTCACTCATGTAATTATTATTCTATTTTAAATTTAATGAATTTACCCATTCTTGAATTTCTTTTTCAATGTTATTTTCTATATAAACGTCATACACATTTTTCCACATTATCTGTGTATACTGTTATTTTCAACCCCATAATTATAACTTGGTACACGCTATACACTACTATAAACTGTACTCCATTTTAGGAAAACCTAAGTAAATATGATCATATTTTGATACATCTAGATTATCTTTAATAATTGCAGGGCGTGTTGATTTATCTTCCATTTCAATGCTGCTTCTAGATTTCTTATTCATCCAATCAAGATCTGCTTTTGTATATGGGACTTCTGGTTTGATTTCATAGAGATCAGCTCCTGCCACCTTTGCAACTTCTTCAGCCGCATGCTTTGTAACACCACTTGCACTAAAATAAGCAACTAATATTTTACCCATAGTAATAAACCTCCTTACTACAAGTATAGAGGCTAAACCTTACTTTATGGCAAGATAATTTTTCTATAAAATTTAGTTCTTCTTAGCTGTGTATAGGGTCTACTTTCTCTTATTTTCTTGGAGTCAGACAAGTCAATATCAACATATATGATTTCTTCCTGATCACCTGCTTTTTTAATAGCTTCACCATTTTGATTGACTACTATGGATTCTCCAGAAAAGTTCATTTCACTCTCTTGTCCTACTCTATTGCACATTGCAATTTGTAAGTGTGATATCTTCAAAATAAGAAGCGGCTGTTAAAGCGAGAGTTCCTGTGGTCGAGGCACCGACAATTCCTATCTTTTGATTACCGGATGTTTTTAACCATCTTATAGCTTTCTCTATACGTTCTAATGGACAATTATGATCTCCATAATCCTTTTTTTGCAGGAGACATAGTCATCACATTTAAACCAAGCTTATGGAGCAATTTTACAGAAGTACGGGCTAAATAGTCTTCTGCATCATCACCAATCATTGCACAGTCTGATTCTTTCTTACACTGCCAATAAACACCATAGAACCCATCCATTTCTGTATAAAAATGTCTTTTATTCATTATGATCATCTCTTTATCAAATGTGTTTTTCTAACACGATTATTTTATTAGATACATGAGAAACAAAAGGAATCTTACCAAAAACATGATATAAAGGCATCAATTGCTTCATTCCTTCTACAAGACTTATTTCCTTTAGAAAAGAAAATGAAGGGATAAGTTTTTCTAGTTCTTTCCCATTTTTTATACCCCATGTAAATTGTGCACGACTGCCTTCTATAGATTTTTCTTTAATGTGCTTCACCATAAAAGGTGACATCACTTCAACCATTATTGTGACATTTGAAAATGCATGTTCGATAATAGAAAAGATCTTCTTAATATCAATTTCAGTTAAATACATAGTCAATCCTTCTATGATTACTAGAACGTCTTCTCCTTCATTGTGAATAGTATTTGTATAGGTTTCATCCATAGCTGACTTCGCGATTTGATAGATAGGTCCTGTTTCTATTAAAAACTGTTTTCTTATATTCATCGTTTCAGGTAAATCTAGATTATACCAGCGTATATATTTTCCTTTCATACGATAACATCTTGTATCAAGACCACATGCAATATTAATCACAATAGTGTTCTTATGTTTATCTAAATATTCCTCTACCATCTTATCTAATACAATTGTTCTTGCAATCACACCAGAACGCATTGTTTTATCTTGATCTGCTTGAGAAAAGTCATAATCTAATTGTTTGACTATTGATACAGCCATTTCATCTTTGATTTTAGGATTCTTTTGACTTGTTTCTTTAGCACGTGCATAAAGAGTCTGGATCATTGTTTCTGGTACACCTTTTACATTTATTTTCATTTTGAATCGCCTTCTTTTCTTACAACACAATGCAGGCGCATCCCTTTACTTATTTCAAACTTCTCTACTTTTAATCCTGCTTCTTTACAACATTTATATACAACATCTCTTGTAGGAACCTGAAAATCTCCATGACCACATAAGTTTGCGAGAGGCATTTCAAATGTATTCATTAACCATATAAGAAATTTATTATCACTTGTGACATCCCTAAGTATTAATCTAGCATTTGGACGTAAGCATCTTTTTACACTATTGAAAAATGCCTGTGGATTAGGGTAATGATGAAAGCTCATAGAACATATAATGGCATCAAATGAGTTTTCCTCAAAAGGGAAATTCTCACAATCTCCTACTACAAATACTGCATTTGGAATATTCTTCTTTTTAGCTTCTTCAATCATAGCTGGTGTAAGATCAAGACCAGTATAATACTTATCAGGATATTTTTCTGATAGTAAAGAAATCATAGGTGATGGCCCACATCCTGCATCTAGTAGATTCATGAATGGTTCTTTCTCAATTTCTTCTAGAATATCGGGATAATCTTTTTTGCACATTTCATAGAGACCTGCATGATTTCCCTCATATCTTCCAGCTGCTTTAGTAAATTCTTTGATTGATAGTTGTTTATATTCTTCATTTGTCATATTCATAATCTCCATTTCTTAATATAAGAATTAAATTGGTTATGTATTTCTTTCATTTCATCTGGTGCTTTTATTGCATGTTGATACATGAATGTATATCCAAAGTGACTTTTATAAGTCTGCGATAAAATATATGTAAGTATTGGTATTGGTAAAATTCTAAAGATATGCATTTTATAAGGTGATAATGTATGAAGTTTTTCATATGAAATCTTGAAATTATATTTAAGCTCTTTCGCTGTATTTTTCATCACAAGTTTATCTTGACCTACGGATTCAGGATATTCTGTTTGATAATAAGCATCCGCAAGAGGTACAACCATCCCAAGATGACATAACTGCCATATATGCATATCATTGACCTGCTGAAAAGGTATGCGTGCATGTTTAAATATTTGTATGAGCTGCTGTGTCCTATTTGTCTTTTTTCCTGTTATTTCAGAAAAAGTAGTCGGCTGTATAAATCTTGGAGTAAGTGATGCATCAAGTATATCATTTGTGATACTGCCTCCAGCTCCCGGAAAAGCTGGCAATATTCTTCCTTTTCCTACAATGCTTTCCCATTTTTCATAAGTATCTATTGAGTTAACCATTGTGATAATGTTTTTACTTTTGTTGGATTTCAATTCTTTCAGTGCCTGATATAATTGATTTTCTCTAACAGTTAAAAAAATAAAGTCAAATATATCATTATCTTGTAAGTGATCAATGATCTTTATATCTACTTTTTTGATTATATTATTTTTCTTATAAAGGAGTCCTTGATTTTGAAGGACTTCAAGTCTATGTCCTCTTGCATAAATAGTTGTATCATACCCTGTTTCTTTCAACAAAATTGCATATAAAGAACCAATCACCCCTGCACCATATATAAGTATTCTCATGATATTACCTCTTTGTTAGTATATGCTAACCTATGGATTCAGTATAACACTATGAAATAGATATCACAATTAATATATTAGTTATAACTAACAAAAAAACATGGACATCATGTATCCATGCTTATGATTCCTCGTCTAATTGTCTTAATGTCTGTCCTTCTTCATTTTTCCATTCAATATGGCCATTGGCACTTCTCCCTAATACAAAGCTTGCAGCACCTGTTGGTGTATTAAATAGAATATCTTCTAATAGACTACGATTATTGATAATATCTTGATAATGTTCTCTTTTCTTCTTTGCATATTTAGGAAAGCTATGTATGAAATAATCAGAAAGTATACTTCCTTTCTTAACTACAAAACCATCTGCTGTACGTATTACTATTGCTTTAGCACCATTATCAGTGCAATGAAGTTCTATCTCATTATGTGTTATAAATTGTGATACAAGGGGTTCAAACACCTTATGTCCTAATGTTCCGACAAGTATTTTAGAATAATCGATAAATTATTCTAATTCGCTTTGTTTTTCTTCAGTAGGATTTCCCAGTGTTGGTTCATTTCAATTCTTGATAATGTTTTAATTACTCTCTGATTTTTACTATTAACTTGTTTTTAATTTTAGCCTCATTGACAATGGCATCTCCTCCCTTCGTTTGATGTCATAATGAATTTAAGTATCAAGATAATTGAATCATAGTTTATTGTAAGTTGGATTTAATCCATTTGTT
>OHRN01000964.1_pt1 | contig 10310 bp, 5 predicted proteins | sample 1578431 | NCBI WGS metagenome assembly OHRN01 (sample SAMEA3879507, study PRJEB24766) | human gut metagenome | biome: human-associated habitat; feature: feces | place: USA | collected 1985/1987 | reverse complement strand
CGCGGGCGTTAAGAACGAAAAGTAATACTGCTTTCGTTTAGCCCGCGCCCTCTGCGACCTCCGCTTTGGGGTTCCTAGGGGCGTGCAGCCCCTAGGTCGCGGGTCCGCTGCGTCGAAACAGCGGCAGTTTTCTTTGGTTCTTTCTTTTGCTGCCAAAAGAAAGCGAGTTTCCGGGAGGCTGCCGTTCCCGGTTCAGCCTCTCTTTTTCTCCGGCAGCTGACTCACCACAATCGCGCCGAACATCAGCGCGCAGCCGCACAGTTCGGTGGCAGAGAGCGTCTCGCCCAGGATCAGCCAACCGGCCAGGGCGCTGAACACACTCTCGAGACACATCGCCAGACTGGCAATCGTCGGGTCCAGCTCCTTCTGGCCGACGATCTGCAGCGTGTAGGCCACGCCGCTGGAAAAGACACCGCAGAACACGATGGGCCAGGCGTTGGCCGCAAAATCGGCCAGGGTGGGCGTCTCAAACAGGAACGCGGCAAGGGTGCTCTCGATGGCCGTGACCAGGAACTCCAGCAGGCTCAGGCGGACACCGTCCACCAGCGGGGAGTAGTGGTCCACCGCCATGATCTGGAAGCTGAACAGCACGGCGCAGCCCAGCAGCAGCCAGTCGCTGAGCTCAATGCTGCCAAAGCCGTTTTTCATGCAGAGCAGGTAGAGCCCAGCCACCGCGATGACCATGCTCATCCAGAGCTGCGCGCTGTTCCGCCGCCCCAGTGCCAGCCCGAACACCGGCACCAGCACCACATACATGGCAGTGAGGAAACCGGCCTTGGCCGTGGAGGGGTTGAGGATGATGCCCATTTGCTGGGCTGCCGAGGCAAGGAAGAGGAACGTGCCGCAGACGACGCCCGCGATCAGCAGGGTCTTGCGGTCCTTTTTGGCCTTGGGCCAGCCGTAGGGGGCACCTGCCCGGCGGTGGAGCGCGTCAAACACATACATGGTGGGAATCAGCACCAGCACAGCCAGCCAGCTGCGCCCGGCCAGAAAGGAATAAGCCCCCATGCCGGAGCCTGCGCTCTGGGCCACGAACGCCGTGCCCCAGATAAAGGCGCAGAGCATCAGCATGAGAGAGTGTTTTGTTTGTGTGTTCATCTTAGCCGATGCCCTCCACTTTCATCAGACCGTAGAGGTAGTAACGGCTGGAATCGTAGGAAATGGTAACGCGGTAGCTTGCGTTGGGGTCAAGGTTGTCGATGTCGCAGTGGTAGTTCTGGCCGTCGGCGGTGAAATAGAACATGATCTTGGAGCGGTCCAGCGTGTACTCGGCCTCCACCAGCTTCATCTCCAGCCCGTGGCGGACGATGCACTCCTGACAGGTGTGGAAGGCGCGTTTTTCGTCCTCGCGGTTCTGGCGCATCCGGCGGATATCCACGCTGTCGGCCATGCGGGTGATGGGCTTCAGCGCCTTGGGCACGGCTGCATCCGCCAGTTCCCGCACGCCCTGCACCACCTCGCCGCACTCCACGCCGCGGGCAGTCTCCACGATCACATACTCCCCGGCATGGATGACAGCGTCACCGGGATCAAAATAATAGCTTTTGCCGTTTTCCTTGAAACGGACCGAAATGACTTTTTTCATAGTGTTCCTCGTTTTTGTATCGGATAAGCCCCTTGCAGGGGGCAGCTTTTTCAGTCTGCTGTTAGTATACCATAATCAAAAGCACATTTCTATGCAAAAAGAAAAGTCTTTATATCCTCTGAATTTTTCCCTCCCCTGCAATGATCCGCCCCGCTCAACCGTATGCAGTATGGAAAAGGTGTCGAAATTTTGTCCGGCGGCAGAAGGGAGGAAAGCGGACAGAATGCCGGTTTTGGGGCGGCAAAGTTGTGCGTTTCGCAGATTTTGACAAAACTTTCGCAAAAAGATTCGCCGCACCTCTATTGAAAGCGCGCGCCTTGCGTGTATAATAGGAATGTTAGGAACCCATTGCCCCCAAAGAGGGAGGAACTGTTGCGCCGGGCGGTGCGGCAGAGAAACGGTAGGATAAGATGGAAAAATTCAGTGTCAAAAAACCATTTACGGTGCTGGTTGCAGTCATCATGGTGCTGATGCTCGGCTTTGTGTCGATCACCAAGATGAAAACCAACCTGCTGCCGAATGTCAGCACACCGTATCTGATGGTGGTCACCGTGTATCCCGGTGCCAGCCCGGAGCGTGTGGAGACCGAGGTCTCGGACGTGCTGCAAAACGCGCTTACGGTGCCGGGTGTTTCAAAGATCACCGCCACCTCGGCTGAAAACTACAGCCTGCTGCTGATGCAGTTCGTGGATGACACGGATATGGACAGCGCACTGGTGCAGGTGTCCAACAAGCTGGATCAGGCCAAGAGCGACCTGCCGGAGACGGCGCTGACCCCTTCTGTGATACAGTACAGCATGAACATGAACGCCTTTATGACCGTGGCTGTCAGCCGCGAGGGCAGTTCGGTGTACGACCTTTCTGATTTTATCAAGAACACCATGACTCCCTACGTCCAGCGCAAGGGCGGCGTGTCCAGCGTATCCTCCAGCGGCCTTGTGGAGCAGCTGGTGCAGGTGCAGCTGAATCAGGAAAAGGTGGACGCCATCAACGAAAAGCTGATGGAGCTTATCGACACTCAGCTGGAAGTGGCGCACACACAGTTGGAGGAGGCCGAGGCCAAGATCAAGGCCGGCCGCGCAGAATACGATAAGCAGTTCAAAAACTTCGGCAATACCGTGTCCAACACGGTCATGGGCACCCTCAGCTCCGAGGTCGGCGAAGCCGTAGAAGTAGTGCGCAAGCAGGCGGAGGCGCTGCTGCAAAGCGTCAACAACCTGATCGCCGTGGTCAAGGAGCCTGAGGTGCAGCAGGCACTCATCGAGGTGCAGGCTGGTTTGCAGCGGGTCATGGACAAGTTCAACAACACCGGTATGCGGGATATCGACTCCCTGATCGAGATCGTGTCCGAGCTGCGGGATATCACCGATAAGCTCTCCTCTGCTTTGCAGACCCTGCAAAACCGCATCAACACCGAGACCGGTACGCAGGGCGAGGGCGCTGCGGATCTGGCAGACGAGCTGCAATTGCAGGACAGCCTGAACGTCATCTATAAGACGCTGGAAGATACCATCAAGGCCATGGACAACGTGCCCGGCATGATGAGCGAGTTCTCCAAAGCGCTGGGCAACTTTACCCAGCAGCAGATGGTCGCCTATATGCAGTTTACCGAAGCCCGCGAGCAGCTGAATGAGTACGAAAAGCAGCTCAGCGAGGCCAAGACCCAGTACGAGGCCGCCAAGGAAAAGGCGCTTGCCAGCGCCGATGTGACCAAGCAGCTGGATATCAAGACCCTTGCCACCCTCATCTACGCCCAGAACTTCTCCATGCCCGCCGGTTACGTCAAGGACGAAAGCGGCGAGTCGTGGCTGCTGAAGGTGGGCGAGGAATACGACAGCGTGGACGATATCCGCGGTGCACTGCTGCTCCATGTGGAGGGCTACGGCGACGTGCGCCTTTCCGATGTGGCAGACGTGGAGATCATCGACAACGCCGCCGACAGCTACACCCGCCTGAACGGCGAGCAGGCTTCGGTGCTGAAAATTTACAAGGACGACAGTTCCAGCGCAGGTGACGTATCTGCCAACTGTCTGGACGCTTTCAAGGAGCTGGAAGCCCAGTACGAGGGTCTGCACGTTGTGGTGCTGTCCAATCAGGGCAACTACATCAGCATCCTCATCAAGAGCATCCTCACCAGTATGCTGGTGGGTGCCGCACTGGCCATCGTCGTGCTGGCCATCTTCCTGAAGGACGTCAAGCCCACGCTGGTGGTCGGCGTCAGTATCCCCCTGTCGGTGCTGTTTGCCGTGGTGCTGATGTACTTCACCGGGTTGGACCTGAACGTCATGACGCTGGCCGGCCTGTCGCTGGGCATCGGTATGCTGGTGGATAACTCTGTCGTTGTCATCGAGAACATCTACCGTCTGCGCGGCCGCGGCGTGCCCGCCGCCCGTGCGGCGGTGCAGGGTGCACGTCAGGTGGGTATGTCCGTTGTGGCCTCTACCCTTACCTCGGTGTGCGTGTTCCTGCCGGCAGTGTTCTCTGCCAGCCTCATCCGCAACCTGATGGGTCCCATGTCCCTGTGCATCGGCTACTGCCTGATGGCTTCCCTCATCGTGGCACTGACTGTGGTGCCCGCCGCCTCGGCTACCGTGCTGAAGAATGCCCAGCCCAAAAAGCTGGCATGGTTCGATAAAATTCAGAACGCCTACGGCCGCAGTCTGGAAAAGGCGCTGAAAAATCGCTTTGTACCGCTGGCAGCCGCAGTGCTGCTGCTGGTGTTCTGCTGCTGGAGGGTGGTCTCCATGGGCATCGTGCTGCTGCCCACCAGCACCAGCAACGAGGCCATGATCACCCTTTCCACCACCGACACCCTCTCGAAGGAGGAGTCCTACGATGTGGCCGGTAAGGTGGTGCAGGCTGTGATGGCCGTGGACGGCGTGGAGGAGGTAGGCATTACCCCCGACAACACTGTGGCGGGCATGGATGTTTCCAACCTCGGCCTGCCCTCCACCATCACCGACCTGCTGAACGCCGCCAACGGCTACGGCAAGTATAAGATCAACGTCAAGCTCAGCGAGGAGCTTTCTTCTTCCAAGATCGACGCCGCCTGCAAGGCCATGGAGGACGCTGTGGCCGGGGTGGCGGATTGCACCGCCACCGTCCAGCAGTATGGCATGACGGATGACCTGACCAGTCAGCTGTCCACCGGCCTGACCATCAAGATCTACGGCACCGATGCCGAGACCCTGACCGCCCTGTCCGAGAAGGTCATTGATATCGTGAACAACACCGAGGGCTTCCAGAACGCCACCAATGGTCTGGGCGCGGGCGATTCCACCATCATCCTGCAGGTGGACCGCGATAAGGTACGCGCCAACGGCCTGACCGTTGCGCAGGTGTACCAGCAGATCGCGGCAAAGCTGACCACCACCACCACGGCACAGACCCCTGTTACCGTGGACGGTACCACCATGGATGTGCAGATCAGCAACAATCTGGACCCGCTGACCAAGGAAAACATGATGGACATGACCTTTGAGACCACCGTCATGTCCGCAGACGGCACCACCGCCACCGGAACCTGCAAGCTGTCGGATATCGCCAGCTGGACCACCGGCACCGCACCGGACTCCATCACCAGCGAGAACCGGAACCAGTTCGTCACCGTCACTGCCGAGACTGCCCCGGGCTACAACACCACGGTGCAGGCCCGTGCCGTGAAAAAGGCGCTGGATGCCTTTGCCCTCACTGATGAGATGCCGGAGGGCTGCTCCTTCTCCATGGGCGGCGAGAGCGACAGCGTCAACTATATGACCGACGAGATGATCCAGTGGATGGCACTGGCCCTGCCCTTTGTCTACCTTGTCATGGTGGCACAGTTCCAGAGCCTGCTGTCCCCCTTCATCGTGCTGTTCACCGTGCCGCTGGCCTTTACCGGCGGTCTGCTGGGTCTGCTGCTCACCGGCCAGCAGCTGACCATGATCTCCATGATGGGCTTCATCGTGCTGATGGGTACGGTCGTCAACAACGGCATCGTGTTCGTGGACTACGCCAACCAGCTGCGCATGGGCGGCATGGAGCGCCGCGCCGCACTGGTGGCCACCGGCAAGACCCGTATGCGTCCCATCCTGATGACCACCCTGACCACCGTGCTGGCAATGCTGCAAATGGTGTTCAGCAACGATATGGCAAGCCAGCTGATGAGCGGCATGGCCATCGTTATCATCTGCGGCCTGAGCTACGCCACCCTGATGACCCTGTATATCGTGCCTATTCTGTACGATATCCTGTTCAAGAAGCCGCCGCTCAACGTGGATATCGGCAGCGACAAGGACTTGGACGACATCCCGGACGATGCCGCCGAGTTCATTGCCGCCCAGTCCTCTGCGGCACAGCCTCAGCCGGAGGCATAAGGCGAACAAGTCCGTATCACCAAAGCGCCCCGCATTTCCACCGGAAGTGCGGGGCGCTTTTTGGTATTGTAGGCACTTTCGATGATTCTAACAAAAAATCGCCGCAAAAATTGGATGGTAATTCTAAAAGGATTCCAACACAAAACTGTAAAACTGTGATATAATCATAAATACAGACAAGATGCAAAAGGGGGCAGTCTGCCCCTTTTGCATTTCCGAAAAAAGCTTTAGGAGGCGAGGCCCAATGGCACAGATCCGTTCCAAGCCCTTCGGTGTGACCAAAGAGGGCGCTAATGTTACCGAGTACATCCTCTCGAACCCCGGCGGTATGTCCGTCAGTGTGCTGGATTACGGCTGCGTGATCAAAAATATCATCGTCCCGGCCAAAAACGGCCCGGTGGATGTGGTGCTGGGTCACGACACCATGGCAGATTACGAGAACGACTTTACCTCGTCCGGCAGCACCTGCTGCGGCGCTTTTGTGGGGCGCTACGCCAACCGCATTGAAAACGCCGTCTTTACCTTGGGCGGCAAGACCTACCAGCTGGAAAAAAACAACGGCGAAAACCACCTGCACGGCTGTTTTTCCCGGAAAATCTATGAGGTGAAGTACTTCGGCGACACCCTGCTGATGGAGGCTGTAAGCCCCGACGGCGAGGATGGTTTTCCCGGTACCCTGAAGATCGCGGTGCGCTATACCCTCACCGACGACAATACCTTCCGCATGGACTACCGTGTGTCCTCGGACGCCGACACGATCGTAAACCTGACCAACCACAGCTACTTCAATCTGGACGGCGGCGGCGATGTGCTGAACCAGAAGCTGCGCATCTACGCCTCCCGCTATCTGGAGGGCAACAACGCCACCTGCCCCACCGGCAACATCCTGCCCGTGGCAAACACCCCCATGGACTTTACCGCCGGTAAGACCATCGGCAAGGAGATCGACACCGGCTTCTCCCAGACCACCATGGTGGGCGGCGGCTACGACCACTGCTATGTCATCGACCGCGCACGCGGCTCCAGCCAGAGCATCTGCGCATGGGCGACCAGCGATAAGACCGGCATCAGCATGAAGCTGTACACCACCCAGCCGGGCATCCAGCTGTACACCGGTAATTTTTTGCAGGACTGCCCTGCCCCGGGCAAGGGCGGCGAGCCCATGCGGAAGTACGGCGGCTTTGCCTTGGAGACCCAGCACTATCCGTGCAGCCCCTCTCACCCGGAGTTCCCCTCTACGGTGCTGCGGGCAGGCAAGGTGTTCCGCGCCACCACCACCCTGCGGTTCTTCACCGGCAAGCAGTGCGGAAAGCTTTAAAAATGATACACCATGCAAAAACGTCTGCTTCGGCAGACGTTTTTGCATGGTGGGAGGCTGCGACTGAGGGAGTTTCCCTCTCCATTTCTATGTTTTGCACAAACGGCGCATTCTCTCCATGTGAAAAGTGCGAAAAATCTCTGTCAATCAAAAGTGCAATGCGCGAAGATGCAACAAAAATATATCTGAATAAAGAAAGCGCCCCTTGCAGTCGGCGGCAAAAAGCGGTATGCTTTAAGCAGACCGGGCAGCGCCCGGCGCAAAGAGATAAAAGTGATAATACGATATGAGAGAGGTACTCGGCTATGGCAATTTTGGTTTCCGGCGGTGCCGGCTACATCGGCAGCCACACCTGCATCGAACTGTTGAACGCTGGCTACGATATCGTGGTGGCAGATAACTATTATAATGCTTCTCCTGTGGTTCTGGACCGGGTTAAGCAGATCACCGGCAAGGATTTCCGCTTCTACAAGGCAGACATGACCCGCCGCGAGGATGTGGAGAAGATCTTCTCCGAGTGCCCGGACATCACCGCCGTCATCCAGTTTGCAGCCTACAAGGCTGTGGGCGAGAGCGTGTCCAAGCCCATCGAGTACTACTATAATAACCTCAACTGCACGCTGGTCATTCTGGACGTGATGCGCCATCATGACTGCCATAACTTCGTGTTCAGCTCCTCCGCTACCGTCTACGGCGACCCCGCCAGTGTGCCCATCACCGAGGACTTCCCCGTGGGCGCTACCACCAACCCCTACGGCACCACCAAGGCCTTTACAGAGCGCATCCTGCAGGACGTCTGCAAGGCTGACCCCAGCCTGAATGTGGCGCTGCTGCGCTACTTCAACCCCATCGGCGCCCACAAGAGCGGCCTGATCGGCGAGGACCCCAACGGCATCCCCAACAACCTGATGCCCTACATCGCCAAGGTGGCTGTGGGCAAGCTGGAAAAGGTGCACGTCTTTGGCAACGACTACCCCACCCCGGACGGCACCGGTGTGCGTGACTACATCCATGTTGTGGATCTGGCCCGGGGCCATGTGTGCGCCATCCGCAAGCTGGAGACCGGCTGTGGTCTCTTCATCTGCAATCTGGGCACCGGCAAGGGTTACAGCGTGCTGGATGTCATCCACGCCTTCTCCAAGGCCTGCGGCAAGGAGATCCCCTACGTCATCGATCCCCGCCGCCCCGGCGATATCGCCGAGTGCTACGCCGACCCCACCAAGGCCAAGAACGAGCTGGGCTGGGTGGCTGAGTACGGCATCGAGGAAATGTGCGCCGACAGCTGGAACTGGCAGAAGAACAACCCCGATGGCTACCACACCGTGAAGTAACAATGATTTGAATCGGAGCACCGCATATTCTCGCCTGAGAGTGTGCGGTGCTTTTTTATGTCTATATTCTCTATTGACATCCGCTGTCAGTTAGCCTATACTACATTTGTTAACACAGACTAACACATAAGAACAGTACATATAAAAGAAGGCAACGGATATGACGTTAAAAGAGTTACAGATCGGCAAAAGCGCCATAGTGGATGCTGTGGGCGGTGCAGGCGCACTGCGGCAGCATTTTCTGGATATGGGTCTGATCCCCGGAGCAGAGGTCACGCTGGTAAAGCTGGCGCCCATGGGCGACCCCATGGAGCTGCGCATCCACGGCTATGAGCTGACCCTGCGTCTGGACGACGCGGCACAGATCACCGTGACCCCCACCGAAAAGACCCCGGCGGTGCACGCCCCGGTGGATGGAAAAATGGTGGAGCACCCGGGTCTTGGCGAGGGCGGCAAGTACCACACCAAGGAGGGGGAACATCCCCTGCCGGAGGATAAGACCCTGACCTTTGCGCTGGCGGGCAACCAGAACTGCGGTAAGACCACCCTGTTCAACCAGCTCACCGGTTCCAACCAGCACGTCGGCAACTTTCCGGGTGTGACGGTGGACCGCAAGAGCGGTGCCATCAAGGGACACCCGGAGACTGAGGTCACCGACCTGCCGGGCATCTACTCCATGTCCCCCTATTCCAGCGAGGAGATCGTCACCCGGCAGTTCATCATCGGCGAAAAGCCCACCGGCATCATCAACATCGTGGATGCCACCAACATTGAACGGAACCTGTACTTAACGATGCAGCTCATGGAGCTGGATACCCCCATGGTGCTGGCGCTGAATATGATGGATGAGGTGCGCGGAAATGGCGGTACCATCCGCATCAACCAGATGGAGGCCATGCTGGGCATCCCGGTGGTGCCCATCTCCGCGGCCAAGAACGAGGGTGTGGATGAGCTGGTAGACCATGCCATCCATGTGGCAAAGTATCAGGAACGCCCCGGCCGGCTGGATTTCTGTGGCGAGGACGACCACGGCGGTGCGGTCCACCGCTGCATCCATGGCATCATCCATCTCATTGAGGACCACGCCAAGACAGCTGGCATCCCGGTGCGTTTTGCCGCCACGAAGCTGGTGGAGGGCGACCACCGCATTGAGGAAGCCCTGAAGCTGGACCAGAACGAAAAAGAGATGATCGAGCACATCATCGTGCAGATGGAGCAGGAGCGCGGCCTGGACCGCGCCGCCGCCATTGCAGACATGCGGTTCCACTTTATCCACCAGCTGGTGAATCAGACCGTGGTAAAGCCCCACCAGAGCAAGGAGCAGCTGCGCAGCGCAAGGATCGACCGCTTCCTCACCGGAAAGTACACGGCGATTCCGGCGTTCGTGGGCATTATGGCGCTGGTGTTCTATCTGACCTTCGGCGTGATCGGCGCAGGGCTGCAAGGCCTGCTGGAACTGGGCATTGAGAACCTGACAATCCTTGTGGACAATGCCCTGACGGCGTGGAACGTCAACGATGCAGTGCATTCGCTGGTGATCGACGGCATCTTTACCGGTGTGGGCAGTGTGCTGAGCTTCCTGCCCATCATCGTGACCCTGTTCTTCTTCCTTTCCCTGCTGGAGGATACCGGCTATATGGCCCGCGTGGCCTTTGTGATGGACAAACTGCTGCGCCGCATCGGCCTGTCCGGCCGCAGCATCGTGCCCATGCTCATCGGCT
>OHRN01000956.1_pt1 | contig 10382 bp, 7 predicted proteins | sample 1578431 | NCBI WGS metagenome assembly OHRN01 (sample SAMEA3879507, study PRJEB24766) | human gut metagenome | biome: human-associated habitat; feature: feces | place: USA | collected 1985/1987 | reverse complement strand
AAGCACAGTCTGTCAAGAGCTTCTCTTCCAGATGATAAAGAAAAAGATGCAGTGTAAAAAACTACATCTCTCTCGTCTATTTTTCATTCAGATCTAAAATTCTTTGATTTGCACTTCCTCGGAATTTTAATGTGATATCTTTCTGGGATTCGATAAACTGTCCATCAACCAGCGTATCAATATAAGATAACATCTCTTCCGTAAACGGTGTGTATACTTTACCACCTTCGAGCAAATCTTTGTCATACGTATATCCTGTATAGCACCAGATATTCTTCTTTGGATAATTTTCTTTGATCTCTTTTAATAATCTGACCAGTTCTTCCTGATTCTCCGGTTCAAATGGTTCCCCTCCAAGAAGCGAAAAACCTTCAATATAATCTGGCTTTAACAATTCCATGATATGATCTTTTGTCTCCGTCGTAAATGGCTTTCCATAACAAAAGTCCCATGTCTCCTTATTAAAGCATCCTGGACAATGATTTCGGCAGCCTGATACGAATAAGCTGACTCTGACTCCTGGTCCATTCGCAATATCACATTTTTTAATTTCTCCGTAGTGCATATGATCTCCTCTGTCATCGCGTTTTATAAATGAAGGACTCGATCCTTGATTTCCTGTGTACGTCCCTTATTCCAGAAGTTATCACCAAGATAACCACAAGTTCTACGACATACATTTAAAGTCTTATGGTTTCTATTACCACAGTTAGGACAATACCATTCATTATTTTCATCTAATAAGATTTCTCCAGAGAAACCACATTCCTGACAATAGTCAGACTTAGTATTGATTTCAGCGTACTGGATTGTTTCATACATATAGTTAATTAATTCTTTCATGGCATCAAAGTTATTTGTCATATTAGTCACTTCTACATAACTAATAGCTCCTCCAGAAGAGATTTTCTGGAACTTCGCTTCAAAGCCTAATTTAGAGAATGCATCAATATGTTCTCTTACATTGACATGATAAGAGTTAGTAATATAGTCTTTATCTGTTACACCAGGGACGATACCAAATCTCTTCTTTAATGCACGTGCTAATGTATAAGTAGTTGATTCTGCAGGAGTACCATATAAGGCAAATCCTAAACCTGTATCCTTCTTCCACTTATCACATGTATTTCTTAATTTCTGCATAATTTCAAGAGCTAATGCATCGCCTTCTTCAGTAGTATGAGACTGACCAATTAATGCCACTACACATTCATATAAACCAATATAACCTAATGATAATGTAGAATAACAAGTATCTAATAATGAATCAATCTTTTCTCCTGGTTTTAATCTTGCAATGGCACCATACTGCCAATGAATTGGAGAAATATCTGAAGGAGTACCCTTTAAGCTTTCGTGTCTTAACATCAATGCTTCATAGCATAAATCTAAACGTTCATCTAGAATCTTCCAGAATGAATCCATATTCTTATTAGCTGATAAACCAACATCAGTTAAGTTAAGTGTAACTACACCCTGGTTAAAACGACCATACCACTGGTATTCACCCTTTTCATTCTTCCATGGAGATAAGAATGAACGACATCCCATACAAGGGAATACTTGTCCTTCATAGTTTTCTCTCATGATCTTTGCGCTGATGAAATCAGGCATCATACGCTTAGATACACATTTAACCGCTAAATCTGTTAAATAACGATACTGTGAATCATCAGGCACATTATTATCATCTAATACATAAAGTAATTTAGGGAATGCTGGAGTGACATAAGCACCCACAGGATTCTTCATACCGATATATCTCTGTTTTAAGATTTCTTCAATTAACAAAGCTGTTTCTTCAATATAGTCTGGTTCTTCTCTTAAATACATGAAAATAGATAAGAATGGAGCCTGACCATTAGTTGTAGAGAATGTATTAATCTGATACTGGATAGTCTGTACACCTGCTTTGATTTCTTCATGAAGACGAGACTTTGCGATTTTTTCAATCTGTTCTTCAGTATAATCAATACCTACTTCTTTACCTTCTTTTCTTACAGCCTTTAAGTGTTTCTTATATGATACACGTACATAAGGTGCTAAATGAGAAATAGAGATTGTCTGTCCTCCATACTGACCATTAGCCACCTGCTGAACAATCTGAGTTGCAACAGTACAAGCTGTTTGTAAAGACTTAGGTGTTTCAATCAATTTATCATTAATAACTGTGCCATTCGCAAACATATCCTTTAAGTTTACTAGATCACAGTTATGCATCTTCTGGATATAGTAATCCATATCATGGAAATGAATAATACCATCATCATGTGCCTGTACAATCTTTGGTGGTAATAATAAACGGCGGCAATAGTCTCTAGAGAATTCACCAGCAATCAAGTCTCTCTGAGTCGCAAGAACTGTCGCATCTTTATTAGAGTTTTCATCCATTGCTTCTTTATTAGTCTGATTGACAATACCATAAATCGCATTATCAATTGTATTAGTTTCTCTCTGGAATTCTCTTACCTTACGATAGCCTTCATAAGCCTTGGCAGTAAGTACTTCTCCTTTTTCAATTAACTTTTCAAAAACCTGTCCTTCAATACGATAAATGCTGATAGATGCTGCTCCACTTGATTTATGCCAGTCTTCAATTTCATGTGAGATTTTAGATGCAATTTCAGGTTTCACAATACCGCTGCCATAGCGCATAGCCTTTAAAATCGCATTTTCAATCTTACTTCCATCAAAAGCTACCTTTGAGCCATCTCTCTTGATTACCTCCATGTTATTTACCCTCCTCATAAGAAAATCTATTAGGATGAAATACCTAATAGATTTTTTCTAATTCTATATTAGTCTAAATTAGTTGCACATGCAACTAATATGCTTGAGATAAAAAAATATCTCATCAATAATTTATTAACATGAAAAAATGTTGAATTTATCAACGTTTTTTTAATTATTGATAAACATCAAGAATGTTTACCCTTAAACAGTATAAAAACCCATGAGCCTAATGTCAAGCATTTCTCATGGGTTTCTTTTTTTCGCAATGTTGAAAGCGAATTAACCTAAATCTTCACCATTGCTTGCAACAACTTTCTTATACCAGTCAAATGAATCTTTCTTACTTCTTTCTAGTGTACCGCTTCCATCGTTGTTACGATCTACATAGATAAAGCCATAACGTTTCTTCATTTCACCTGTAGTAAAAGAGACACAGTCAATGCAGCCCCATGGTGTATAACCCATTAAGTCTACACCATCAATTTCTACAGCTTTCTTCATCTGTTCAATATGTGCTCTTAAGTAATCTACACGATATGGGTCATGACAGCTGCCATCTTCTTCCTTCTTATCAATCGCACCAAAACCATTTTCTACAATAAATAATGGTTTTTCATATCTTTCATACATCTGATTTAATGCATAGCGTAAACCTTCTGGATCGATTGCCCATCCCCAGTCAGATACTTTAATGAATGGGTTAGCCACAGAATGTTCACTAGATCCATCTAAAGATTTAGAAACATCTTTATGTGCTGTAGAGTCTACAGTATTAGTCATGTAATAAGAGAATCCGATATAATCTACTGTACCTGCAGCTAAAGCTTCTTTATCTTCTTCAGTGATATCTAAGTTAAAGCCTTTGTTTTCAAACATCTTTAATGCATAACGTGGATAATGACCACGGCACTGCACATCACAGAAGAACCATCTCTGATGCATCATTTCAGTAGATAATACCATATCTGCTGGACGGCAAGAGAATGGATAAATAGGAACCATCGCAATCATATTACCGATTAAGAAGTTAGGATTGATTTCATGACCAATCTTCACTGCCTTTGCGCTGGCTACTAATTCATAATGACCACACTGGTACATCGCTTCTTCTGGATTATCATAGTTTCCAAAATGAGCACCACTGTTAGTCCATCCAAAAATATCATTCTTATAGTTCATCTGGTTATTGATTTCATTGAAAGTCATCCAGTATTTAACTTTATCTTTGTATCTCTTGAAACATACTTCTGCGAACTTTACAAAGAAATCAATAGTCTTTCTGTTCATGAATCCGCCATATTCCTTAGCAAGATGATAAGGCATTTCAAAGTGAGATAATGTGATGACTGGTTCAATACCATATTTTAATAATTCATCAAATACATCATCATAGAACTGTAAACCTTCTTCATCTGGTTGTTCTTCATCACCTAATGGGAAGATTCTTGTCCAGGCAATAGATGTTCTAAAGCATTTAAAGCCCATTTCTGCGAATAGCTTGATATCTTCTTTGTAATGATGATAGAAATCAATACCGATGTGGTTTGGATAATATAATCCTTCCTTTACTCCATCAGTAATCACACGTGGTGTTGATACGTTACCACCTGTCATTACATCAGCAACACTTAAACCTTTAGTAGTGTCTAATACACCGCCTTCAAACTGGTGAGCTGCTAAAGCACCACCCCATAGGAAATCCTTTGGTAAACTCATATATGTCCTCCTTTAATATACTCTAGTGCACATTTTTCTAATGCTCGATATTTCTTTAATATCTCTAGATCTTCTATTTTTATTTTATCAAAGCTTCTTTCAATATAGTGATTTTTTTCAATATATGATTTACTTTCATCAAAATAAAGATCAAATATAAAGGCAATATAAGAAATCCACATATCTAAATGTGTTTTTCGTGTAGGAGCATAAATAAGTTGATGTTTACAGAACTGTTGGTAGACTTCATCCGTTATAGATTCTTTTCCTGCTTCCTCATAAGTCACACCTAGTAAGACTGTATCCTTTTCTACATCTTTAACACGAAAATGATCTAATTTATCTGCATCTCTAATCATATGTATGTAAAAGAGTTCTTCTTCACTAAAGCCTTCTTCTACTTTGTATTTATTATGCTGTTCTATAGCATTTTTAATAATTGTGTCATATGTATCTTCTTCTATGAACTCTCTAATAAGTCCCTCTTCAAATAATATATATGAAGAATACATTGCATGATCTACTGTTTCTCTATCTAGGAAAGAATGATATAGGCGAAACTGTTCAAAACGACCTATATCATGTAATAGGCCGATTAATAGACATAAGTCTCTTTCTTCAGTTTTTTCTTTCATATCACATAGTTCACCCATAACATCCATTACTTTATAAGAATGCACATATTTAAGATGTATATGTGGGATAGAGAGATCATAACGATTGACATAATTATCAAATGCCTTTTTCGCATGATCTAAATTAATCATGTAGAACCTCTAATACTTTCTTTAAATCATCAAGAGGAACCTGTCCTGGTGCACTCGCATCCTTGGCTGTCGCAAAGGTCATACATGAGCCAAAGTATTCCCCCATCATACGTGACAAACGTCCTAATCGACCCATGGACATAGTAATAATAGGTTTTCCTAAACGCTGACTTGAATAAAGAGTGGCTTCTAGAAGTGTTAATAGGTCTTCTTTACTTTCAGGCATAACAGCAAGTTTAGGTAAATCAGCCCCTAATATTTCCATCTTTTCTAGTGTTTCCTGCATATCTTCTCTTGATGGTGTTTCCTCAAAATGATGTTCACTCATAATAACATGAACACCTTTCTTATGAGCATACTGAACAAGTTCCATCACAGATTCATAGCCTTGCGATAATTCTATATCTACTAGATCTACATGTGCATCACAGATTTCTTTAATACAATGCATATACTCTAGAGAAGTTAGTTCTCCTTCTCCTCCTTCACTCGCAGTACGGATTGTACCTAATACAAGTTTATCCGTATGTTTTTTGATTTCTTCTAATACATTTGTCAAATGTCCTTCTTTTAATCCTTCATAGAAATCAAGTCTAATTTCTACTACATCATAATCTAAATCCTTATAAGAATCTAAAGTACCAATAATATCTTCTTTAGTTGTATCTACAATAGGAAGACAAATCTTAGGTGTTCCTTCCCCAAACACAACATTCTTTATATCTAATACATTATGCTTCGTGATGACAGGCATATAAAAACCCCCTTATTTCTCTTAATGTTTTATCATATTGATCACCTAATAAGAAATGTGGTGAACCCTTAATCACCTTATGTACACAATAAGGCAATGATGACTGAATAAATGTGAAGTCAGAATCCTTGATGACATCATGTTCACCAGATAGTAATAAAGCTGGAATCTTGAGTTCTGATAAGTAATCTACAGTAAAATGTGGCTCTTTTGTCATAAATGAAATGAGCTTAAAACGTATTCTTGATCTCTTATCATATATACAGAATATTGGCAATAAGAGTAATGTCATATACATATGGAGTCGATAATACCATTTAATACCTTGAGGAGTGGCATTAGGTGAAAGAAGTGCCATATGTTTTAAACGGTCATCTTTTCCTGCAAGTGTAAGTGCGATATTCGCACCATCACTAAACCCAATGACATCATATGCTTCTAAATCTAATTCATTTGCGACATCCATCACATCCTGAGCCATACGGTCTAGTGTTAAAGGACCGCTCTTAATAGATTTACCATGATAACGTGAATCCATTGCGATTAATTGATAATCATTTTCTAAATCCTTGATTAATTGATCATATATTTTTCTATTTTCCTGATTACCATGTAATAAGATAATCGGATAACCATTTCCATGTACTTCATAATATATCTTCATAGCATTACCTCGCTTTGACCACATTATAACACATATTAAATAACTATGAAAAAAGTGACTTGTTAATGTGTTTAACAGTCACTCTCATCACAAATCAAAATAACATTGATATATACAATGTTTTTCTAATATCATACAGTGCAAAAAATGTAGTAATACATTATTTCTTCACTATCCATTTACCACTTCTATTAGAGCCTTCTCTTTCTACTAACCCATTTAAACGCAAATATTGAATGATGTTTTGAATCTGTTTTCTGGATAGATTGAATTCTTCCATCAACTTAACCTGTGTTACAAAAGGATTTTCTCTCATTCTATTAAGTATCTCCAACCTTCTTTCAGTTCCTTTTTTGGCACCTTTTGCATCAACTTTGACTCCTTTTTCCTCAATTTCGGCTCCTTTTGGCTCAACTTTAGCTCCTTTTGCCTTAACTTCGGCTCCTTTTAGCCCAACTTCGGCTCCTTTTGGCTCAACTTCGGCTCCTTTTTGCCCAACTTTGGCTCCTTTTGCATCAACTTCGGCTCCTTTTTCCTCAATTTTGGCTCCTTTCGTCTCAGCTTTGGCTCCTTTTGGCTCAGCTTTGGCTCCTTTTGCATCAACTTCGGCTCCTTTTTTCTCAATTCCGGCTCCTTTTAGCCCAATTTTGGCTCCTTTTGACTCCTGTTTCATAAATGCTTTATGAATAAATAACCTTGTAATAAAATAATTATGTCCTTCATCTGTCTCAAATTCAGGTTTTGGAGACCCATTTTCTTCAAGTGCACTTAAAATTTTTCCAAAACCTGTATTTCTCCCTTCAGTTAAATGCAGTTCCTTAAGAATATCTCCAATACGACGATTTCTATATCTACGATTAGAAACCATATATCGTTTCAATCCTTCTTGTGTCACCGAGCGATCTGGTCCAGGAAAGCTTACTATTTCAATCATATTTTTTTCAACTCTTACCTCAATAGGTTCCCTAATATCATACGCACGGTGATAAACTGCATTCGCAAGTGCTTCTTCTAATGCGGCATACGGATAATTAAAAAACCAATCAGATTCTGCTTTATCTGCACTTTTAACTATTTTTTTACTCACGATTGAATTTTTTATGAATTGTAACGCCTCTCTAAGTTGATGATGAATCGGTCCTTTAAATGTATTTTCTATTATATTATCTCCGCCTAAACCATCTGGAAATTGAACAACATCTATCTGAGTGAATGGAAAAAATTTATCCGGTTGTGCACAGAAAAACATTAACCCTACATTCTTAGGTTTAACGTATTCCGGAAGTATACTAATAATATTCATATCACTACATAATTCAGTGAAATCTCCAGTTATTGATTTTTCATATAGTGAACTTCCTATTTCTCTCAGATAATTCTGAATCAAAGTTATATTCAGATCAGTTATTTCTGCTTGATGATTTACTCTATCATCAAACGGCACCCTATTTGCTAGATTAAATAAATCCTTTTCTTCATCATCAGATGGTGCCACAGTGTTTGAAGCTTTACGAATGTAATGTATTCTCTCTTTATTATTTCTCTCCATCGTCTTTGGCGATGAGTATGGTCTATTATCACCACCTGGACACCATATTACAATAAAATACTTACCTTGATATTTTTCAACACTAATTATCGGTGTATAAGACGGTCTAAGAAGCTTACATTTCGCAAAAATACTTTTTTGAAAAGAATCCAACTTTTCTGGTTGCACACCCTTTAAAGGATAAATGGGTCTCCCATTTACTTCCTGCACTCCAATGATAATATATCCACCTCCCCAATTATCAAGATCATTCGCAAATGCACATATAGTTTTCAAAGATGCTGCTGGATCCCAAGTTTGTTTCAATTCAATTCTTGCCCATTCAACAACATCCCCAGACAATAATGTTTTAATACTTGTTGGTATTGCCATATAGTCACATCCTCCATACTATTTAATACTCCAATATTTGAGGAATTGCTTATTTGAGAGAGACTATTTTTGAATCACCTATACACATTTCTGTACATTCTTTGTCAATACACACAACGCACTAATAATCATATTTAACCATTCACTCTATATCTACTCATCACAAAAGCAACTCAAAAATAACTATTTTGGACATAAATATGTATTTTTAAGTCATTTTACAAATCTTGATTTACCTTTTTACAAATGTTTGCTATAATCAATGCATTAGAAGGGGTAGTGTAAGGGAGAGAAAGATAACATGACAAATTTACAGAAAAGAAATAAGATTATTGTGATTATTGTATCTGTACTCGTGATTCTTGGATTATCAGTATTCCTCTATATTCATCATATGGGTACAGCTTATAGTGATCGCTTCTTACCTTCTACTTATATTAATGATGTAAATGTAGGTAAGTTAAGTGTTGCAGATGCAGAAAAGAAGATTGCTGAAAATCAGTTAAACTACACTTTAGAAATGAAGTTTAGAAATAAGACTACCGAAACTATTTCAGCAAAAGAAATCAATATGAGTTATGTCCCTGATGGACAGGTTGAAGCGTTGTTGAAGAAACAGGATTCATTCACATGGTTCAAGAACTACTTATTTAATCATAAGGGAAATAAGAAAACTATTCAGACTAAAACTTCTTATGATGAAAATATGTTAAAGACTGTTCTTTATGGAAAGAATCAGTTAAAGGACGAAAACCAGACAGCTCCCACAGATGCACGTATGAAGTATGAAAATGGTACTTTTACTGTAGAAAAGGAAAAAGCTGGAAATAGCTTAAATAAGGAAACTGTTTATGAAGCAGTGAATAAAGCTGTTAGTCTTCAAAAAACAAGTTTAAATGTTGCTAAAGTAAAGGATGCATATAAGGTTCCTGGAAAAACAACTGAAACTGTTAAAGCTGAAGCTGAAACATTAAAGAAATATTTAAAGACTTCTATTACTTATGAACTACCTAACAATCAGAGTGAAGTCTTAAATAGTGAAAAGATGTTAACATGGCTTGTTAAGAATGAAGATGGTACTTATAGCTATAACGAAGAAATCTGGAATAAACGTATGAAGAGCTTTGTTTATACACTTGCAACTAAAGCCAATACTGTTGGTAAGACACATACATTTAATGCAACAGGTTTAGGTGTAAGAACTGTAAGTGGTGGTACTTATGGTTATAAGATGAATCAGACAGAAGAAATCGCTAAGATTAAAGAAGATTTAAATGCTGGTAAGGATGTTAAGAGAGCTCCTGCTTATAGTGCTAAGGAACAGTCTACTGAGAATTATGGTCTTGGTGGTAATTATGTTGAAGTTGACTTATCTCGTCAGCATCTATGGATTTATAAGAATGGTCAGTGTGTTCTTCAGTCAGATTGTGTATCAGGTAAGATGACAAATGATCGTTATACTCCAGCTGGTACATATTATATTTATTCTAAAGAACGTAATAGAGTATTAAGAGGTACTAAGGATCCTGCTACAGGTAAGTATCCTTATGAATCTCCTGTAAGTTATTGGATGCCATTTAATAAAGGTATTGGTTTCCATGATGCAAACTGGAGATCTAGTTTTGGTGGTAATCTTTATGTGTCTGGTGGTTCTCATGGATGTGTTAACCTTCCAGTAAGTTTTGCAGGTACTATGTACAATACGATTACAACTGGTATGCCAGTAGTCGTTTACTACTCACAGGGCTATACATTGAACGGATAAAAAAATGAGAGGCTGTAACGGGTAAATAACTCATTATAGTTTCATAAAAAGCAAAAGACGGA
>OHRN01000942.1_pt1 | contig 10539 bp, 7 predicted proteins | sample 1578431 | NCBI WGS metagenome assembly OHRN01 (sample SAMEA3879507, study PRJEB24766) | human gut metagenome | biome: human-associated habitat; feature: feces | place: USA | collected 1985/1987 | reverse complement strand
TGTATGGTCTGAAAGTAGCTGCCGTAGCAGGTATCGAGTATAGCATTGCCAAAGGATTTATTTTCGGGTTCGAGATGCATCCTTTAGCTTATCGCTATGATTTGATACAAATTTGTCCGAAAGGATTTGATAAGTACAATGTCAGTCACCATAACATCAAGATTTTCGAAATGCCTGTGGTGAAACTTGGCTTCAGATTCTGACGAACAATGATTATACAAATGTATAAATGAAAAGTGAAAGCCGCTCTGCTGGTATTGGCGGGCGGCTTTTCTTTCTTTTCAAGAAGAAATAAAAGTCCGATGAATAGATGTATAAGACTTTTGCCCTTTTTCATTGGGGTATTAGTATTGGGAGCTTGCTCTCAAATAAAAGGTTACAGAATTGACGGTAGTGCGCCTCTGCCGGAATTTGAGGGTAAAATGGTTTACATGAAAGATGTTTCGACGGATGCCCCTGTTGACAGCGCAAGGATAATAAATGGAAAGTTTGCTTTTGCAGACACGACAAAAATAGAAAATCCGGTCATAAAGATACTTTCGATCCATGCCAGTAAAATGGGACTGGAATACCGTTTGCCTGTTGTGATTGAAAACGGTACCATAAAAGCGAGTATTGCCGATGTCGTTTGTACGGAAGGAACGATGCTGAACGAACGGATGCAGGATTTTCTTCTGGCTATAGATGCATATTCTGCTGCTTGTACGGATAAGCCAGTGGAACAGATAAAATCCGGATTCTCGGAATTACTAAAGAGATATATCGAGATGAATAATGACAATGTAATTGGTACTTATATTCAGACAGTTTACCGGTCATCACTATAATACGAAAAATATTCTTTTTCATTTCTATAACAAATAAGATATACGAATACAGAGATAATTAAATAAACAAGAGCTCAATCATAATAATCCTTCTCCTGATATCTTCCGGATTAATGCACTACTTCTTTATGAAGGGGATATCCATAAGACGAGAAACAAAGATGCGCCCTTGCGAAAGTCCGGATTTTTGTATTATTATGTTTCTAAGGACGTTCCTGTTCCCACATTTCCCCTTTTTCCCCAGGAACGTCCTTTTATTTTTCAACTAGGTTTGTATTTTTATTGTAAAGCACGGATACGTACTTCTATTTCTTTTTCGTTTTTTAATCCGTCCTTCACTTCATTGATATTCGTATCTCCGTAATGGTACGGATACAAAATATGTGGTTGAATGGTTTTTGCAGATTGTATAGCTTGTTCCGGTGTCATCGTATACGGTTGGTTGACAGGCAGGAAGGCTATATCGATATTCTTTATTTGTTTCATTTCCGGGATATCTTCCGTGTCTCCGGCAATGTAAATCCGGGTGCCGCCCACAGTGAGGATATATCCGTTGTCACGTCCCTTGGGATGGAATTTATCTCTACCGGGAGTTGTATTATAAGCAGGTACTGCTTCCAGTTTGATTTCGGGTGTAATTTGCAGTATATCACCATTTTTCATGGCTTGTCCTTTGTCCAGCATCTTCTGGCAATTCGGATTGGCAATAATTTTTGTATCCGGGGTTTCGATCGCAGCAATTGCTTTGGTATCGAAATGGTCATGGTGTTCATGTGTTATCAGGATATAGTCAGCTTTCGGTTGTTGTGTAAAGTCTGCGTAATCAGAGACTGGATCAACAAAAAACTTTTTTCCAGCATATTCTATTAACAAGCTGGCATGCTTAAAGAAAGTGATTTTCAGGCTTTTCCCGTTCTTGGTGGTAAACGAATCCGTTTCGAAGTTCTGCATCTTTGTGGTCAGATTAATTGAATGATTGAATAAACAGGAATAAGCAAATCCGTAAGAAAGGCACAGCGCGAGTGCTACTAATAAAATCTTTTTCATATCTATACAGAGTTTGGTTCCTTACAAAGATAAACATCTATAGCGATTTATCAGTTCATGATTAAACATATTCTGTTAGAAATTAACTTTCTTATTGAGAAGTAGGATGATAGGCAGTAAATAAGAAAGGGATGAAGCATTGGTGAAAAGAGAAAGGCACAGAATCAAAATGTCCTGTGCCTTTGCTGTTTGTTATCTGATAGTAATCAGCTTTTACGCATTCAACGCTTGCTCAATATCCGCAATGATATCATCCGCATTCTCGATACCTACGGACAAACGGATTAAGTCGGGACGTACACCTGCTTCCATCAGCTGCTCATCCGACAACTGGCGGTGAGTATGGCTGGCGGGGTGAAGCACACAACTACGGGCATCAGCTACGTGAGTCACAATAGCGATAAATTCTAATGAATCCATAAACTTGATAGATACATCACGTCCGCCTTTCAGTCCGAAGGAGATTACTCCGCAGGAGCCGTTCGGCATATATTTCTGTGCCAGTGCATAGTATTTGTTATCCGGCAGGCCGCAATAGTTAACCCAAGCCACTTTCTCGTTCTTAGAAAGATATTCTGCTACTTTCTGAGCGTTACGACAATGTTGAGGCATACGCAGGTGCAGTGTTTCAAGTCCAAGATTCAGTAAGAAAGAATTTTGCGGGCTTTGGATGCTGCCGAGGTCACGCATCAGTTGTGCGGTTGCTTTGGTGATGTAAGCGCCTTTGCCGAATGCTTTTGTATAGGTCAGACCATGATAAGATTCGTCCGGTGTACAGAGTCCGGGGAATTTGTCTGCATGGGCATCCCAGTCGAAGTTGCCGCTGTCGACGATACAGCCGCCTACGCTGGTGGCGTGTCCGTCCATGTACTTGGTAGTAGAATGAACGATGATGTCTGCTCCCCATTCGAAAGGACGGCAGTTGATAGGAGTCGGGAATGTATTGTCCACAATCAAAGGCACTCCGTGACTGTGTGCGATACGGGCAAACTTTTCGATATCCAGCACTTCGAGAGAAGGATTGGAGATCGTTTCTCCGAACAGTGCTTTCGTATTAGGCTGGAAAGCTGCCGAGATTTCTTCTTCGCTGGCATCCGGATTAACGAATGTAACGTCGATGCCGAGTTTCTTCATGGTGACACCGAATAAATTGAATGTTCCTCCATAGATGGCGGATGAACAAACGAAATGATCTCCTGCCTGGCAGATATTGAAAATGGCATAAAAGTTGGCTGCCTGACCGCTGGATGTAAGCATAGCAGCTACACCACCTTCAAGGGCGGCAATCTTGGCGGCAACCGCGTCATTGGTCGGGTTTTGCAGGCGGGTATAAAAATAACCACTGTCTTCCAAATCGAAAAGGCGTGCCATTTGTTCGCTGGTATCGTATTTGAAAGTTGTACTCTGATAGATGGGCAGCACACGCGGCTCACCCTTTTTAGGCGTCCATCCGGTTTGAATTGTTTTGCCATAATGATATAGGGTTTTAAGTTTTATTGCCAAAAAAAGTTTTAACGGGGCAAAAGTAGGGAAAATAATTGTATTTTTGTCCTGTTTATAAGTGAAATGATACTGATAAGGTAGTAGTCGAATATGAAAAAAAGATTCTATATTCTTTTATTAATTAGTTTTCTTCTTTCGTTGGCTGATGTGCAGGCGCAACAAAAAGCTACTCCGAAAGCAGGTGAGGGGATTTCTACTTTTTTGCTGCGTCATAACCGTGCTCCAAAGAAATATTACGATGATTTTGTGGAACTGAATAAGGCAAAGCTGGGGAAAGGAAATGTGCTGAAACTGGGGGTGACATATACAATTCCTCCTGTCAAGAGATCGACGGCGGCTGATAAAGAGACACCGGCAAGAAAACAATCCTCAAAGGCTTCGAAAATAGGAACCACTCTTCATGAACCTCTTTTCGGTAAGCAACTGGCGAATGTAAAGGTCACTTCCAACCGACTGGCAGGTGCCTGCTTCTATGTAGTCAGCGGGCATGGCGGTCCTGATCCGGGAGCCATCGGACGGGTAGGGAAGCACGAACTTCACGAAGACGAATATGCCTATGACATTGCACTTCGTCTCGCCCGGAATCTGATGCAGGAAGGGGCGGAAGTGCATATCATTATTCAGGATGCCAAAGATGGTATCCGTAATGACGCTTACCTCTCTAACAGCAAGCGTGAGACTTGTATGGGCGACCCGATTCCATTGAATCAGGTGCAGCGTCTTCAGCAGCGTTGTAACAAAATCAATGCTCTTTATCGGAAAGACCGTCAGAACTATACTTACTGCCGCGCTATCTTCATCCATGTAGACAGCCGCAGCAAAAAAAAGCAGACGGATGTCTTTTTCTATCATTCCAATAAGAAAGCTGAAAGCAAACGGCTGGCAAACAACATGAAAGATACGTTCGAATCCAAATATGGAAAGCATCAGCCGAACCGCGGCTTTTCCGGAACGGTGAGCGGACGCAATTTATATGTACTTTCACACACTACTCCTGCTTCTGTCTTTGTCGAACTGGGGAATATACAGAATACATTTGACCAGCGGAGACTGGTGATGGATTCCAACCGTCAGGCCCTTGCCAAATGGTTGATGGAAGGCTTTCTGAAAGATTTTAAAGGGAGAAAATAAACTTCAATCTCTTTTTTTCGTGAACAAAACGAAAATCGGGATGTTATATATGTGCAAATCGCCTGATGGCTGCTTGTAGGTATGCGAATATATATGAGTCAGTGAATATGCCTCCCCGGCATAACAGGAAGATTGCATAGTAGTTTTGTCGTGTTTTATTTTGTGTTTGTGTTGTGACGGTGCTGCGATGTGAATCGAGGTGCCGTTTTTTTGTTATAACTGCTTTGGGGTTATAACCAGGGATTATCCGACATAATAAAATTCTGTGATTCAGTCTGCCGGAAAATGTCTTCCTTTGCAAAAAAGAAATAATTAAGTATCACTTAAATCAAATCATTTATGTTCAATGAAAAGAGAAGCAGCATGCTGCACGGTGTCCTGTTGATAGCATTATTTTCTTGTGCTGCATTTTATATTGGCGAGATGTCTTTTGTAAGAAGTATTTCTTTCAGTCCGATGATTGTCGGTATCATTTTGGGTATGCTTTATGCCAATAGTCTGCGAAACCACCTTCCGGAAACGTGGGTGCCGGGTATCCAGTTTTGCTCGAAGAAGATTCTGCGCATCGGTATCATTTTATATGGTTTCAGATTGACTTTTCAGGATGTGATGGCTATCGGATTGCCGGCTATGCTGATCGATGTGATTATTGTGGCTGTGACTATTTGTGGCGGCATCTATCTTGGTAAGCTGCTGAAGATGGACCGTGGAATCGCATTACTTACTTCCATCGGAAGTGGAATTTGTGGAGCCGCCGCCATTCTGGGGGCTGAATCGACCATCAAGGCAAAGCCATATAAAACGGCTGTGTCCGTGTCTACTGTCGTGATTTTCGGTACTATTTCCATGTTTCTGTATCCTTTCTTGTACCGGAACGGATTTTGTGCACTGACTCCCGATCAGATGGGGATTTATACGGGGGCTACCCTGCATGAGGTTGCCCATGTAGTAGGTGCCGGAGACGCGATGGGAAACGGTATTTCGGATTCTGCCATCATAGTGAAAATGATTCGTGTGATGATGTTGGTTCCTGTGCTTCTGATTACTACCTATCTGGTGGCGAGAGCGCGGAAAAGACAAGTGCAGAAAGGGCAGAAGTTTCAGAAGATTGCAGTGCCCTGGTTTGCAATAGGCTTTATGGGTGTCATCGCTTTCAATTCTTTTGATTTGCTTCCTGCGCAGTTGGTGGCAGGTATTAACACACTGGATACCTTTTTGCTGACAATGGCTATGACGGCACTTGGGACAGAAACAAGCATCGATAAATTCAGAAAGGCCGGAGCCAAACCTTTCGTACTGGCTCTTTTACTTTATGTGTGGCTGGTGGTCGGCGGATATTTCCTTGTGAAGTATCTCACTCCTTATCTGATGTAGGAGAAATCATCTGATGTAAGGGAAAACGTCTCCTTGCAAAATACTTATTATCACTTTCACCGCAAATTGTACAATCTTAGACGGATAAATTAAGTGTCAGTCACTGAGAACTTCCCATTTTATCTGTATGATAGATACAATTTGTGGCGAAAGTGATGCGTTTCATCCGGGCAGGCTATATTTATTGCTTTTCTTTCGGATAGTTAGGACCGTAAAGCATCGTTTTTTTGCGGACAACCAATTGACCGTCTTTCACAAATTCCTCTCCCCGTTCACTGAGGTGGCGGATCATTTCTGCACGCATGCCTGTCAGCAGCTTTTTATATTTCTTGTCGTTCACAGCATTATGCAGCTCTTTGGGATCTTTGGCAAGGTCAAACAATTGCTCTTCACCTGTATAGAAGTACCAGATATATTTAATCTTTCCGTCGGTCAAGGCACACCAATAGTTGTCATCACTGTAGCAAGTGGCATGTTCCAGATCAATGTATTTGCGCCATTCCGTTTCTGTACCTTTAGCCAGAGATAGCAGAGAGCGTCCGTCTATGTCGGTGGGGACGGAGGTTCCCGCTATTTCGAGGAAAGTTGGCAGCAGGTCACGGAGTTCTACGGGATTATCCACCTTGCCGGGAACGACTTGCGCTTTGGCTGGCCATTTAATAATATAAGGTATGTGCGTAGATCCTTCATACGGATAAGTCTTCCGCCAGTGGTAGTGATCTCCCATCATATCTCCATGATCGGAAACGAAAATGATAAGGGAATTATCATACATTCCCTTGTCTTTTAAGGTCTGGAGGACACGCCCTATCTGTTCGTCTATGAAAGTGATGTTGGCATAATAATAGCGTTTGGAGTGACGTGCATATTCATTTCCGAAGTTGCCGTAGGGAGCATCTTTAGCTGCTTTTTCGGGGTCCAGTTCTTTGGCATATTTCCCACACCAGTCACCAATGACGGGATCGGGAACCTGCGCATCCTTATACATGTCGAGAAAGCGTTGAGGCGGGTCGTACGGGCTGTGGGGACGGGCAAAGGAAACTTTCAAGAATAAGGGCTGATTGCCGTTATCATAATTCTGTATCATCTGACAAGCCATTTCACCAGTCCAATAAGTAGGGTGCAGACTTTCTTTCAGTTTATAGGTAGCTGCTCCGTGATCGTTCCATCCGATTCCGGTTTCATCCGGGTTCTTTCCCGGTGCCTGTATTTGATAGTCACTGATGAAATTCGGATCTTCCCGGCGTCCGCTTTCATCCAGCAGCGTTCCTTCGAAACCGTGTTTGATTCGTTGCGGATGCCAGTGCATTTTTCCGATACCGAAGGTATAATATCCGGCATCTTTCAGCATCTGAGGCATTTCGTGGTTGTACTTGGGGGCAACTTTACCGTATCCTAACAAGCCATGATGCCAGGGAGACTGTCCGGTCAATAGTCCGGCACGGGCAGGGGTACTGCTGGGACACGAAGAATATCCGTTCATAAACAACGTTCCTTCGCTTGCCAAAGCGTCCAGATGGGGGGAGATAACAGATTCATTACCTATGCATCCCATGGCGTCGCCACGTTGCTGATCGGTCATAATTAAGATAATGTGCGGTTGTTTTTGTGCATAGGCCAAAGATGAGCACAATCCGGCCGTGACGGCAAATGTACATTTCAGGTTAATCATATTTTCAGGTTTTTCATAATGTAATACTGCAAAGGTATAAAGTTTTATCTATTTTGCGTGAAAGCGTTTCTGCTTTTTATATGAAAAAAAGAAACTGTTTCAGAAACAGGTGGGGGCACCTGTACTGAAACAGTCTCTTTTATTATAGGTAATCACCTATAACTTATAAAGGCATATTTCCATGTTTTTTAGGCGGATTCGTCTGCATCTTATTCTCTGTCATTTCCAGTGCCTGGATCAGACGTTTGCGGGTTTGTCTCGGATAGATGATTTCATCGATGAATCCTAGTTCGGCAGCTTGGTAGGGAGTGGCAAACTTTTCCTTGTAGGCTTCCAGTTCTTTACCTTTTGTCTCTGCATCCGCTTTGCGGAACAGGATGTTTACCGCACCTTCCGCACCCATGACTGCGATTTCCGCACTCGGATAAGCGAAGTTCACATCTGCACCTGTCTGTTTGGAGTTCATCACAATATACGCGCCGCCGTATGCCTTGCGGGTAATGACTGTCAGTTTGGGAACGGTAGCTTCGGCAAACGCATAAACGATTTTAGCACCGTGGCGGATGATACCGTTGTTCTCCTGCGTATATCCGGGAAGAAATCCCGGCACATCTTCGAAAGTAATCAACGGAATGTTGAAACAGTCGCAGAAACGGATGAAACGGCTTGCCTTGTCGCTGGCGTCAATGTCGAGAACACCGGCAAGGTAGGCCGGCTGATTGGCGACAATACCAACCGAACGGCCTGCCAGACGTGCAAAACCGATGATGATATTCTTTGCGAAGTTAGTCATTACTTCGAAGAAATAGCCGTTATCTACTACCCGTTCGATGATATCCTTCATGTCGTATGGTACATTCGGGTCTGCGGGGACGATGGTGTCGAGTACGGCATCTTCACGGTTGGTTTCGTCAGTACAGTTTTGCTTTTTCGTTTCGTCCATATTATTCTGAGGCAAGAAGGAAAGCAGTTCGCGAATGCTCATCAACAGTTCTTCTTCGGTATTGCACATAAAGTGAGTGACACCGCTTTTACTGCTGTGTGTCATGGCACCGCCCAGTTCTTCTTTGCTTACCTCTTCGTGGATCACAGTCTTTACCACATCCGGACCTGTCACAAACATGTGACTCTTTTCTTTCACCATAAAGATGAAGTCGGTGAGGGCAGGAGAGTAGCAGGCGCCTCCCGCACACGGACCAAGAATAGCCGAAATTTGAGGAATCACTCCGCTTGCCATTGTGTTCTGATAGAAAATATCCGCATAGCCGGAAAGGCTTTCAATTCCTTCCTGAATACGTGCGCCACCGGAATCATTCAGCGCAATTATCGGAGCACCGTTTTTCAATGCCAGTTGCTGCACTTTCACAATCTTTTTCGCGTTCGAAGCGGACAGTGAACCTCCGTAGACAGTAAAGTCGTAGGCATAAACAAATACCTGGCGCCCGTCAATCTTTCCGTAACCGGATACGATGCCGTCTCCCGGAATCTTGTTTTTGTCCATGCCATAGTTGGTGCAGCGGTGAACCATCAACTTGTCCAGTTCAACAAAAGTACCTTTGTCGAGCAGCATTTCGATGCGTTCGCGGGCAGTCATCTTTCCGCTTTCGTGTTGCTTTTCAATCTTTTCCACGCCCCCACCGAGGGAAGCGATGCGGTCACGTTCCTGGAACGTGGCGTATGCTTTATTTATTTCTTCCATGATGCAATCCGTTTTTAGTATTATACAATCGGCTCTAATGTTATTAATGTCTGGTCACCGGTGATGTTGTCGCCTTCCTGAACCAGAATTTCTTTGATGCGGCAATCGGAAGTCACTTTGTAGTTGCTCTGCATTTTCATGGCTTCGATGACGATGACGGTATCTCCCGTCCTCATTTCCTGCCCTGCCGTAACAGGGATTTTCACCACCTTTCCCGGCATTGGGGAAGTGATGCGGTCGTTCTGTTCGTCTTCGCCTTTCTTGCGCATACGCAGATACTTTGCCTGGCTGTCCACGATTTCGACATTGAAACTGCTATAATGCGTATTTACCTTATAGCTTTTACCGTTTTCGCGGCGAATCAGTTGTGCGTTTGCGCTGCGACCGTCCATCAGAATATTGCAGGTGCCATTTTCGGCCATCACAACATCTGCTTCAAACGGTTTTCCGTCAATGGTAAGTACCACTTTATTGTCTTCCTTGCTGACGAGCTCTATTTCCGCTACGCGGTCTCCTATATGAATTTCCATAATTGAATGCTGTTTTTAGTTTAGATACGAAGTACACCTTTGTGCAAACCGAATTCTTTCCATTTGCTGATGGGACGGTTGTCCGTTGTGTCACCTCTGTTTTCTTCAAGATTCATCAGATAATCCATGTAGGCAGCAATCATGGCAATGTTTTCGGCACGTTCGCTGGTGCGCATGATGCATTGTTGCAGATGCTCGCCGTTCTTGGTGATAAAGCCTGTGTCGTAATGACCTTCCACGAAGTCCGGTGTGTCCATGATGGCACGCAGGTAGCTGATGTTGTTCTTTACCCCTGTCAGTTTATACTCATGGAGTACGCGGCGCATCCGTTCGATGGCATATTCGCGGTTGGTAGCCCATACGATCAGTTTGCCGATCATCGGGTCATAATAGATCGGGATTTCATATCCTTCGTAAACGTAACTGTCGATACGAACACCGATTCCGTTCGGTTCTGTAATCTGCTTGATGATTCCCGGGCTCGGCATGAAGTTCATTTCCGTGTCTTCGGCACAAATACGGCATTCGATGGCATGGCCGCGTTGTTGGATATCTTTCTGTTTCAACTGGAGCACTTGTCCGTCGGCAACTTTGATCTGCTCTTTCACCAAGTCCACTCCGACCACTTCTTCCGTAATCGGATGTTCTACTTGCAGACGGGTGTTCATCTCGAGGAAGTAATAATTGCGATGCTTATCGACCAAGAACTCAATCGTGCCTGCACCGATATAGTTGACCGCTTTGGCGGCGGCTACC
>OHRN01000930.1_pt1 | contig 10625 bp, 9 predicted proteins | sample 1578431 | NCBI WGS metagenome assembly OHRN01 (sample SAMEA3879507, study PRJEB24766) | human gut metagenome | biome: human-associated habitat; feature: feces | place: USA | collected 1985/1987 | reverse complement strand
ATTCCGAACGTTTTTGTTGCGGCTCGGATTAATCGGAGAAGAATATAAAAATGTACGGAAACATCTGCTGGCAAATCTGGAAGGTGATCTAGCATGGAGATACGACAAAAGCACGTATGAGTGCCTGAAGAAAAAACAAAGGACGGAAGACGTCAGATCGAGGTGAGAAAAATAGAAGAGAGATATTATTTTGCATATGGCAGTAACATGAACCTGGGGCAGATGAGATTCCGCTGTCCGGATGCTGAAGTGGTTGGAAATGTCCGGCTGGAAGATTACCGGCTGGCATTCCGTGGCAGAGCTCCGGGAAATGGCGTTGCAACTGTGCTTCCGGAAAAAGGAAGCTATGTGGATGGAGTCTTATGGAAGATCACAGAAGCTTGTGAAAAGAATCTGGATTTTTATGAAGGATTCCCAAGTTTTTATGGGAAAGAATCGATTCGGGTAAAAAATCAGGATGGTGTGGAGAAAGAAGTGTTTGTATATATGATGAACGCTCCGCACAAAGATGTTCCGGCAAAGCCATCGAAATTTTATCTGGATGGAATTCTGGAAGGATGTAAGGATAACCAGATTCCAACGGAGTCTGTCATGGAAGCGGTAAAACGTACCAGACAGGAAGTAAAAAAAGAAAAAAATCGATATGCAAGATAAAACGTACCGCAGAGGAAACATCTTCTGCGGTATTTTACTGAAAAAATCTATTTATAATAGGAAGGAAAAGCACATGAAGGTTAGAAAATTAAAGACCAGAATTGCTGCTTTTGGACTGGCTGTCCTGATGGGCATCAGTACCTTGAGCAGTGCGAATGCGTTTGCGGCCGAACAGACAGGCTCGGAACAGCAGACGGAAGTACAGGCATCTGAACAGGCGGTAACAAGCCAGAAAGATACATCAGTTACAGCAGATGATATCACAAAAGCAGTTTCAGATGATACATTTGCAGTGGAAACCAGTATGGAAGGAATCCATTATGATGCAGAAAAAGAAGATGTTACGCTTGTAAGTATCAAAGATGAGAATGGTGGAGAGTATCATTCAGACAAAGCAGGAACATATATTGCCACTTATATGGTCGTTCCAAAAGATAAGAGTGACAGCTATACCATCACCCGTAAAGTGACTCTGACGGATACCGAAGGACAGGCACATTCCGAAGAAAATGGTGGAGAGAAACAGAAGTCAGATACAGAATCTGAAGATGATTCGGATTCGCCTGTGCAGAACTACACAGATGTAGAAATTGAAACATCCGAAGAAGATGCATCTGCACAGGCAATCAAAGAACTGAAAGAGGACATCGAAGAGGGAAATGTGATGGTATTGTCTGCGGCTGAAAGAGCTACAAGCAGCGGTTCCACAGTTACATTGACAAAGGGGAGAACTATTTATTATCCAAGTTATATTGGAAATTATCTTACTTGCCTGTTTACAGTCAATGGAAAAATTGCATACTGCCTTCAGTCCCAGAAAGCATCCCCACCGAGTGGAAGTTATGTAGCACAGGTACTGGACAGCAATAAAAATCTGCAGAAAGTCCTTTATTATGGTTATGGCGGGGCAGGAGATCTGACAGGAAGTTATCTGTCTGGAAAAACGGAAGATGAAAAGTATGTGTATACACACATTGCAGCCAGCTATGCTTATGCAGGAGAAGCCGGATTTACAGGGTGTAATTATAATGACCTTGTAAATGCAGGGGTTATCGCATATATCAATTATCTGTTTGGACAGGAAGAACCGCCAAAAGGTGAACTGAGCCTTTCAAGCACAAAGCTGAATGCAGTACGGGATGGAAACATCCAGAAAACACCAAATATCACACTGTCTGGAGATCACAGAAACTATGTTACACTGAGTGTACCAGAAAATGTGACAGCACATAATCTTTCCAAAGGAACAAGTGTTACAAATGGAAAAATCCAGATTTATGGTGGAGATACATTCTATCTGTCCGCAGATTTATTACTGACAGGCAGTTATGCTTCCGGCAACTTATATGGTTCTGTCGGAAAGACATGGAGAACACTGGTGTTGACAACCGGAGATTCCAAGCAGGATATCGGTGTATTTGAAAGCGAAACAGCAGCGCCGGTAAGCTTCAGTGTACAGTGGCTGAATATGACACGCATTGAACTTATGAAGAAAGATGTCAATACACAGAATCCACTGTCAGGAGCAGTTTATGGTATTTATACTGATAAGAAGTGTGAAAATCTGCTGATGACAATGTCAGCAACCGGAACAGACGGAAAAGCAGTCAGCGATTATTTTGATTCTGCACTGAAAACAGTGTACGTGAAAGAGATCACTGCTCCGACAGGATACAAACTGAATACAGAAGTATATAAAGTGGCTGTTACTGCCGGAAAGACAATGACTGTAACAGCAACAGATGAGAGAGTCACCGGAAAGGTGAAAATCGCAAAGATCGATAAAGAAACACTTGCATTTAAAGCGCAGGGGGACAGTGTTCTTCGTGGTGCTGTGTATGGTCTGTATGCAAAAGAGGACATCGTGCATCCGGATGGCACAACAGGGGTTCTGTATAAACAGGACAGCCTGATTGCACAGGGAGTCATCGGAGATGACGGAACACTGGAATTTTCAGAATTATACCTTGGAGAAATGTATGTAAAAGAGATCACTCCACCGGAAGGATATACACTGGATACTACAAAATATGAAGTATCCGTAACTTATGAAGGTCAGGATGTTGCCGAAGTGACAAGAGACCTTACGGTAAAAGAGCAGGTAAAGAAACAGGCATTCCAGTTAATCAAAATCAGTGAAGATGGAGAGCAGACAGAAACAGACCTGGTTGCAGGAGCAGGATTTAAGGTATATCTGATCAGCAACCTGACACAGGTAAAAAATGGAAAACTGAAGCCAGCCAATGGAGAAAGCTATACAGCAAGCGATTTCAAAAATTATGACTTCAGCAAAGAGCAGGTTGCAGTTACTTACGAGAATGGAACAGCCGTACCAGTACCAGAACTGATCACTGATACAAAAGGATATGCAGTCAGCCCGGAACTGCCGTATGGAAGTTATGTTGTAGTGGAAAGTACTACCCCGGAGAATCTGAAAACCATTGATCCATTTGTTGTAAATGTGGAAAATGACAGCAGAGAACCAATGCAGTGGAGAGTATTTGATGACCGTCCGTTTGAATTCTTGTTGAAAATTGTAAAGAAGGATGCACAGACTGGAAATACTGTTTTAAAGGCTGGTGCTTCTTATAAGATTTACGATGTGACAAATAAGAAATATGTGGAACAGGTTGTTCAGTATCCGAAGAAAGAAAAGATCAGTGTATTCGAAACAAACGAGGAAGGATATCTGATCACACCGCAGGAACTGAAGTGCTCTACCTACCGAATCGAAGAAGTGAAAGCACCGGAAGGATTTGTAAGACAGGGAAGCGAGGAGTCCCTGTATGATGGAACAACGATTATTTCACCATTAGAACAGACTACAAAAGGAACATATAAAGAAAATCCACAGAGTGGTATTGTAATTACAGTATCCTCAAACACTGCACATCAGATTGATCCAGATACAGGAGCTGCGATTGTAGAGGTAGAACAGAAAAACGATGAACAGGTAGGAAGCCTGCTCCTGACGAAAAAGGGAGAACAGCTTACCGAAGTAACAGGAGATTCTGTTCTGGCAAAAGTAAAAGCACTGGTTTCAAAAGTAAGAAATGCCGTATCTGGAAAAGAAGAAACAGGTATTTATAAAGGCTTTAAATATGAAGAAACCGGAGTAGAAGGCGCTGAATTCGAAATATATGCCAAAGATACCATCTATTCACCGGACGGAGCAAAGGACGAAGCAGGAAATCCAGTTGTCCGATATGAGAAAGATGACCTGGTAGCCAAACTGACTACAGATGAAAATGGAACAGCAGTTATCAACAATCTGCCACTGGGAACGTATTATCTGAAAGAAGTTGTAGCAGGAGAGAATTTTGTCCTAAATACAGAACAGAAAGAATTTACCCTGACAGCAGAGGATGATACACAGGCAGTTGTTTATGAAGGCGTTACCTATAAAAATGAAAGACAGAAAGTTTTCGTATCAGTAGAAAAGAAAGATTCTGTCACAGGCGAAAAGCTGGAAGGTGTTATTTTTGGACTGTATGCTGCAGAAGATATTCTTTCTAATCAGGGAGAGGTTCTCGTAGAGAAAGATACCTTGCTGGAAAAGAAAGCAACGGATGCAAAGGGAACACTTACTTTCGACAGTGATCTTCCACATGGAAAATACTATGTCAAAGAGGAAGTCAGAAAAGCTGGATATCTTCCAAATGAGGAAGTATGGAATGTAGATGCAACTTACGAAAATCAGAATCTTGCAAAGATTGAACTGAACAAAGAAGTTGAGAATCAGCCGACAGAAACACGCATTACAAAAACAGATGCAACTACCGGAAATGAGCTGGAAGGAGCCAAACTGCAGGTCATTGATAAAGACGGAAATGTTGTGGAAGAATGGGTAAGCAGTAAGGAAGAACATGTCATTTACGGACTGCCGGAAGGAAGTTATACCTTACATGAGGAACTGGCTCCTTATGAAGATGGCTATGTGTCTGCCAGCGATGTGATGTTTGAAGTCAAAGAAGATGGCAGTGTGACAAAGGTTGAGATGAAAGATGAATATTCCAAAGTGGAAATTTCAAAAACAGACCTTACAACCGGAAAAGAACTGGAAGGGGCAAAGCTTCAGATTATCCGCAAAGACGGAACTGTTCTGGAAGAGTGGATTACAGATGGAAAACCACATTCCGTTGAAAAACTCCCAGTCAATGAAGAACTTACTCTGCGTGAGATCACAGCACCGGATGGTTACGAGATTGCGGAAGATGTCACATTTACATTGAAAGATACAATGGAAGTCCAGAAAGTAGAAATGAAAGATGCCAGAACACCGGAGAAAACAACAGAAAAAACAAATGCACCAAAAACAGGTGATAACCAGAAAATATGGGCGTTTGTTCTGCTTGCACTGGCATCTGCTGGAACAGCTACAGGAGTGACTGTATACCGCAGAAAGAAGTCAAAAATGACAGACAACAAAAAAGAAACAGAAGAAAAATAAAATAAGAATTACAGGATAAACCAATCTGACAGGGCAGGAGATGTGCATAAAGCAGCTTCTGCCCTGTCTGTATATAAGGAGAAGAATGATGAGACGTTTTTATACAGCAGAATCAGTAACAGAAGGACACCCAGACAAAGTATGCGATCAGATAGCAGATGCAATCTTAGATGAATGTCTGCGTTACGATCCATCTTCGAGAGTGGCGTGTGAAGTCCTTGCTACAAGAGGAAATGTGTTTGTAGCAGGAGAAATCACCAGCGGATATGAACCACCAGTGTTTGATGTGATCCGAAAAGTTTTAGAAGAGTGTGGATATTGTACAGATGGGATAGAAATGGATACGTTTGTACACCAGCAGAGTCCAGATATTGCGAAAGCAGTGAGTGTGTCGAAAGAATTTCGGGATAATATCGGCGCAAAATTAAGAGATAGAAGCAGGGGAGCTGGAGATCAGGGTGTTATGGTCGGATATGCGTGTGATGATACTCCGCAGCTTATGCCAATGCCGACTGTTCTGGCACACCGGATCACACGTGAACTTTCGGCTTGCAGAAGAAGCGGATATATCAAAGATATCTTTTCGGATGGAAAAGCACAGGTAACCGTAGAATATGAAGATGGAAAGCCAGTGAGACTGGAAAGTGTTGTTGTTTCCTGCCAGCATGGTGCAGAAAAGAGCCTGAAGAAGTTAGATGCCGAAATCAGAGAGAAAGTGCTTCGCTCAGCACTCAGATTACTGCCGCCGGATGAGGATACGAAGATTCTGATCAATCCGTCAGGAAAATTTGTGTGTGGAGGGTTTGATGCAGATACCGGACTGACCGGAAGAAAGCTGATGGTGGATACTTATGGAAGTATGGTTCCGCATGGCGGCGGTGCATTTTCAGGAAAGGACTGTTCGAAAGTAGACCGTTCGGCAGCTTATATGGCAAGGTATATCGCAAAAAATATAGTAGCTGCTGAGTTTGCAAGCAAGTGTCAGGTGTCTCTGGCTTATGCAATCGGAGTAGCAGAGCCGGTTATGATTGAGGTGGATACCTTTGATACAGGGAAAGTGTGTGCGGATGATTGTCTGGCGGCAGCAATCCCACTGGTGTTTGGAGTGACACCTGTTCAGATCATGGAATCCCTTCGACTGAACCGTCCGATTTTCCGGCAGACGGCAGTTTTTGGTCATTTTGGAAGAAAGGAGTTTCCTTGGGAGCGGACGGATAAGGTACTGGATCTTCAGGATGCAATTCTGTAATGCCCTGGGTAACGGAAGAAGAGATTCAGGCAGCAAAAAATATGACTGCGTATGAGTATTTGCGGACGCATCAGGCACAGCGGTTGCAAAAGACAAGAACCAGAAATGAATGGCAGTTGACGGACCATGACAGTTTTAAAATCAATGAACTGTCCAGCAAATGGCATTGGAAATCCAGAGATATCGGTGGCGTGTCCGCACTGCGGTTCCTGATTGAAGTAGATGGAATGAAATTTACAGATGCCGTAAAACTGTTGTGCGAAGAGAGTCCGTCTTTTATTCCGACACAGTCTGCGAAAAAGGAAAAACCACCCTTTAAGCTGCCGGAGAGATATTGTAATTGCAGACGAATCAGGGCTTATTTAAACCACAGAGGAATCAGCGATGAAGTGATCACGTATTGCATTTCGCATGAAATCCTTTATGAAAGTGTCCCGTACCATAACGCTGTTTTTGTTGGAAAAGATGAATCCGGAAAAGCAAGATATGCATTCCTGCGAGGAATCTATGAAAAAAACGGGAAAGGATTCAAGATGGAGCAGACCGGGAGTGAAAAAAAGTACAGCTTTTGTATTCCACCTGAAAGAGAAACAAAACGAGTTGTCGTATATGAAGCGTGTATTGATGCACTGGCCCACATGACACTGGAAGAAGGAAAGAGGGATAAATATCGTCTTTCCCTTGGAGGAATCGCTGCTCCGAAAGAAAACACACAGATACAGAGTGAACGTTTTAAAAAGCTGCCGGATGCACTGGAAGAGTTTCTGAAGAACCATCCGGAAATCAAAGAAATTGAAATCTGCACCGATAATGACTTTGCCGGGAGATGGGCGAAAGAACAGATGAAAAAACATTACGAGGGAACGTATCAGATTATTTGCAATCTGCCGGAAAAAGAAGGGGCAGATTATGCAGACCTTGCGAAAGAAAAAAAGCAGACAAATAAATGCAGGGACAGACCATTAGAAAGAAGGTGATAGAGAATGGAAGAAAAAGAAACGATACACGTACAGATGTTGACGGAGCTGACTGGAAATCTTTATTCAGAAGAATCCGAATGGGAAGAAGAGTGGTCGGAGAGTGATGAATATGGAATGCCATTAGATGGAACAGAACTTGCCGATTATGAAGAAGTCATCCGAGAAGAACTGGAACGCTATGGGGAAGATGATCTCATGCAGTATTTTGACGGAAGTGAGTCCATTCAGGAAAAGATACAAAGTGCAGTTGTTACGATAGAAAACAAAGACGGAATCCTGTACGGCTGTACCAAACTGGAATTAAATGAATTTTTAAGTCAGGAAGAACTACAGGAATTCACCGAATACATTACAGGGCAGTACAGTGACGGGTGGGGTGAAGGATTTGAACAGAGGGATATCAAGGTAGATGGTGGAACGATGAATGTGCATTTTTGGCATCCTAATATGGAACAGCCGAAAATGTATGAAAAGAAAACAGAGCAGATTCCGACAAAGCCTGAGAAACAACGTCCCAAGTTACAGCTCCTTGGACATGATGGGAATATTTTTTCCATTATGGGCGATGCCTCAACTCTTTTGAAAAAGAATAAACAGACAGCAGAAGCAAAAGAAATGTGTAAAAGGGTATTGGAAAGTGGGGACTATTACAAAGCACTTTTGATTATCAGTGAATATGTGGAAACCGAGTTGAGTCCACCACCAAAAGAAAATAAAAAGACAAAGAAGAAAAATCAGCCGGAACGCTGAGAAAAGAAAGGATGATGCCTATGACAAATGGCCTGAGTTTGGAAGAACTTATGAAAGAGGGAACATACCCAGAGGAATATGCCGAAGGGGAAAACTGGAGAATATTACATGGAGATACATTAAAACTGGTCAAAGCATTCCAGCCGGGAATCTTTGATGCAGTTATTACCGATCCGCCGTATGCATCCGGTGGAACAAAACAGAATGAAAGAAATCGTACTACAAATCAGAAATACAGCAGTATGAGTGCTGCCAATGCACTTCCGGATTTCGATGGGGATAACAAAGACCAGAGATCTTGGACGCACTGGATGGCTGAATGGCTCTATGATGTGCGGAAAGCCTGCAAGAAAGGTGCTCCGATCTGTCTGTTCATTGACTGGCGTCAGTATCCATCGATTACCGATGCATTGCAGTGGGCAGGATGGATCTGGCGAGGAACAGCGGTGTGGGATAAGGGAAACTCCCGTCCACAGAAAGGCCGTTTCCGCCAGCAGGCTGAATATATTGTGTGGGGCAGTAACGGACCGATGCCGATCAACCGTCCGGTATCTTGTCTGCCGGGCGTCTTCCGATATGGCAATCCGCAGAACCGGATTCATGTGACAGAGAAACCGTTGCAGCTTATGAAAGATGTTATCCAGATTTGTGAACCGAGAGGGCTGATCCTGGACCCGTTTGTCGGAGCAGGAACAACTGTCCTTGCAGCGGTTATGACAGGTTATCGTGCAGTGGGAATTGAGGTAACAGATGCCTACTACAAACTGGGAAGTGACAGAGTGAAAATTGCATTAGAAGCAGAGCAGAAAGAGGATGAAAAGTAGCCGGGATGTCCAATTGGACATCTTGTTTTTTATAGAGAAAATGAGTGGCATCCAACTGGATGCAGGAAGGAGATGGAGCGTATGGAACAGGCGCTGGCTTATGTGTGCTGTTCAGCAGAAGAAAGCCGGGTAAAAGTGCAGAAATATTGCAGAAAAATCTATGAACTTGGGTATGTACCAATCTGTCCGAGATTTGTATTCTCACCATTCTTGGAAGAGTCTGATGCAGAAGATATGCAGGGATATGGAAGAATGTCCCATATCCTTTTACGGAGATGCCGGATGGTAGTCGTATGTGGAAAAGAAGTGACAGGAACAATGAATACCGAAATCAGTATGGCAGACAGACTCCATATCATTTGTACGACACTTGATGGACTGGTACAGATAAAAGAATCAAAATAAATCAGAATCGAGTCAATCCGGTGCTACAGAAACTGGCGGTACTCGTTTTGCAAGCATAGCGTTTGGATATCCAAACGCACTTTGGGGAGAACCCCAATCCCCCGGACACAGACGGAAATGGAAAGGAAGGATCAAGTCATGTTAAGAAATGGAGTAATGATTGTAATCGCATTGATGAGCGGAGGATTTATAGGAGTGATAGTGACCTGTTGCATGGTTGCAGCGAAAAAATCCGATGAGGAGCTTGGCGATATGATGAAAGAGAAAAGAGAAGGGACGGTGATGCAATGCGAAAACGAAACCATGTGATCCCGGTGCGGTTAAATGCAAGGGAACTCAGGGAATTGGAGGAACAGGTGGAAAAAAGCGGACTGAGTCGGGAAGAGTTTATGCGTTCGCTGATCTTAGGAGCACAGGTACACGCAAAACCTTGTGAACATCACCCGGAACTGCTTAGGAAGATAGCGGGTCTGTGCAATAATGCGAACCAGCTTGCCCATGTTGCGAATGCTTCGGGAATGGCAAGTGAGCAGAGTGTACAGGAAATGCTCCGGCTTACCAAAGAGACATGGCATCTGGTAAAGGAAGAGTGGTAATGACAGATGGCTTATACAAGTGTTATCCCCGTCCACCGCCTGGACCGTTCCATCGAATATGTGAAAGACAAAGAAAAAACCACACAGAAAGCAGACTCTCTGGAGGCTGCCATTGATTATGCCATGAACCGGACAAAGACGGAACAAGCGGTCTTCGAAGATACCATCGGATGCACCAATGAAAATGCGTATGAAGATATGCTGACAACGAAAAAGAGATTCCATAAGATGGGCGGTGTGGAAGGATACCATCTGGTACAGAGTTTTGCAGAAGGTGAGGTGACACCGGAACTGGCACATCTCATCGGGCAGGAACTGGCAGACCGGCTCTTAAAAGGACAGTTTGAAGTAGTCATAACAACACATCTTAATACCAGACACTATCATAATCATATTGTCTGGAATTCTGTAAGCATGGTGGACGGACATAAGTACCATAGTAATGCTAAGAGTTATTATACGGAGATCCGTAAGATTTCCGATGACCTGTGCAGAAAATATGGTCTGTCTATCATTGAATCCAATCAGAAAAAATCAATCCCTTATGTACAGTGGAAAGCAGAACAGGAAGGAAAACCGACATGGAGAATGGCGATCCGTTTGGATATCAGGGAATCGGTACAGGAAAGCTACTCCTGGTTACAATTCCTAAAAGAGATGGATGGGGCTAGTATAAATTTAGTGCCAGTCAAATAGAGAAAATATCTAAAAAAAGAA
>OHRN01000922.1_pt1 | contig 10666 bp, 9 predicted proteins | sample 1578431 | NCBI WGS metagenome assembly OHRN01 (sample SAMEA3879507, study PRJEB24766) | human gut metagenome | biome: human-associated habitat; feature: feces | place: USA | collected 1985/1987 | reverse complement strand
TGCATATCGCTACGAGGTGAGTAGCAGGTAGCGGTCAATGAACGGCTAAGAGGCAAATTGGAATATACAAATGTAATGGTCACACTGTTGGGGGTGAACGGTAATATATGCAAGGTTTGGAATCAAAAATATACTGGTGCTAAATCTCAATGAAGGGAATAAATTGTTGCATAAAATATAGTACTAGAGTATACTTGAATTAGATTAATACAGCAAAGCAGGAGAAATTCTGTGGCGCAAAGCTATAGGGCCTGATATATGGCAGCCAGTTGCAACATGAGGAACAGTTAATTAATGGCATTGCTATTCTTGATTAGGATAGTGGTGCCATTTTTGCATCTGTGTTGAGATAGGAGAGTATTGTTTATGAGAAAACAAAGAATTTAGCTATTGTTATTTGTGCAATGTTGCTTACAAGGTAAGCGCAAAATAATTCGACGGATTGCAACAAGTTAATTATCAACTCATAATAAGTATCAGGAAATGCTAGTATTTTACTATACTTATGTTTGCTAGATGCTAGCATTTTACTCTGATTATTATGAGGTGACAAACTATGAGAGCACCAAGAGTACCAGTCGAAGAACAATGCCACCTGATCATGGGATGCCGCAAAAGCGGACTGTCTGATCATCAGTGGTGTTTAAACAATGACATTAATCCAGGCACCTTTTACAACTGGGTTAAGCGTCTCCGCAAGAATGGCTGCGGAGATATTCCTGAGAAAAATCAGCTGTCAACTTATGAACATTCTCATCAGGAAGTTGTAAAAATTGAGATGAATTCCATTTCGGTCCCCACTGACATGAATAAAAATACTGATACAGCCGCAATGGAGTTAATGATTGGAAACATGAATCTGCGCATTTCAAACGAAACGGATCCACTGCGTCTTGCTAAAACAATCCAGATACTTGCGGAGCTTTCATGCTAGGCGATATAACAGCTGCAGACGAGCTTTATATTGTGACTGGGTAAAGGCACTTCTATGGGAAAAAGATGGCTTTGTACTCCTGTATAAACGCATGGAAGTAAAAGGCAGATTCCGCTGGCCACGTTCAAGTCAGGAAGTGCGTCAGCTTACATGGCAGCAATTCGATTGGCTTATGTCAGGTCTTGAAATCGAACAGCCCAAAGCATTTAAAACGCCGTGAAGCCTTGAAAATAGCTGACTTGAAAAAGTAAATTCCAGTGCAAGAGTGAATTCCATCGTGATTTAAATTTTGCTGGTTTAACAAGAAATTTTTGGACTAAATCTCTCGTTTTCTGCTATAATTAATGTAACTTATCGAAATTTTCTCGATTTCTAGACATGCTAAATAGGCTACTGGAATTCGGTGTGCTAGACTAAATTCCACTAGCCGCATCTTAAAAATGTGAAAAGTTTACATCCAGTCTGACAGCAGATTTCGATTAGTTTTATTAATGGTTAAAGCGTATCAGCTTAGGCGTCAGATTAACCTTATCTGGTTCAATCGGCTTAAGCTGAAATGCTTTTAAGATATCTTCACCAAGCGTTTCTAATGCAACTTCATATGGTGTCTTTCCACTGAGGATTTCTCGCGGAGTGGAGTTGATGTGGTTTACGATGAGATTCACATCCCATTGTGTTAAGAATTCAAAAGAAGTTCCTTTCGGTAAAACCATACGAAAGCATCCATTTCCACAAAAGACGACGGGTCTAAGGAACAAAAGTCTGAGTAGGTTCTGTCTGTAAAAACAGAACAATCAGTGATTTATGTTTTATGGCACTTTCGCGGTTTGAATTTTGCCTGTCTTTTCAAATCAATATTTCTTGCTGTGAAGAGTCCTTTGTCAATGTATGTGTACATAGAGCGGACAGACATATCCAGTTCCGGGTGATTTGTAAGGATTTGATAAGGGGATTGCCCCTGCTCAATCAATGGAGATATAATCTGGTCTTTCTGATGGAGCTGGTGCTTGGTCATATTTATTCCAGAACGAGAAGATATCAGCAGTTCACGATATTTTCTGTCAGCAGCACGGCCGTTGTAATAGTATTTATGTGCAATCGTGCAGTGATTTATCTTTTTCGTGCAGCCATTGCAAACATATGGCGCTTTGTCCAATCGTTTACATCGTTCTTTTTCAAAGTCCTTGCAGGTCTGATTACATGTAGGACATGAGGCACATTTAATGCCACAGAGAAGGATTTTTCCACAGGCATTGGTCTTTTGGCAATGGTAACGATGAATACAAAAGTTCTTTGCGTTATAAAAAGTACCTTTGTGATACCAATCTGAAAGCCGATGAGCACGGACTTCTTTAGATATAGTTGTTGGATCTTTACATAAAAATGCTGCAATGTCTTTAAATGAAGTCCCTTTTGCCAGTTCATTTTCAATATAGATCCGATCATTTAAAGTAAGATGTTTCTGATTTCCTGGTATATATTTACTCATAATGATTCTCCTTCTACTGCTGTCAGAAGGAGTCATAACCATAACATGATTGTATGAAAGAGTAAATATCTACTGTGCGAGAGTAAATTCCATCACCCCCATGCCGGAATTTCTGCTCTTTTATGAGACTTTTCCTTAAATAAGTGGTAAAATGACAGTGTACCTGATTATGTGAATAAGCAAAGGAGAAGATACATTGTCAATTATCAGATGGCTACATATTTCAGATTTGCATTTAAATACAAATGAGACAGAATCTATTAGGATGCGCAGAAAACTTCCTCAATATATATTGGACAATAACATCGAGTATGATTATGTATTTTGTACAGGGGATATCAGAGATTCGAGTGCAGAGCATTGGAGAGAACCATTTCCGAGTGCAGATTTTTTGAAAAATCTTTGTGAGATTCGTAATATTTCTTTGGATAATTTATTTATTGTTCCGGGAAATCATGATGTCAATCGAACTGCATCAGATCGTGAGAATGTTGTAGAGAATATGTTATGGCGTGATAATAAAAGCTGGAGTAGGAATTACAAAACCGAGCTTGGAAATATTGGTGATTCTACACTGCAGGCTTTGCATGATGGTGAGAAAGAGTTTAGGAGCTTCCTCGGGAAAATATATGATAGAGATAAATTACAATTATATGATGATTATTTAAAACCACATTTTGTTGTTGAGACAGAGCATTTCAATATTTTACATATAGACAGTACTTTGGCATATTCCGAGAAACAGAATAGAGATTTGATAATTGGTTCAAGGCAGCTTCAACTGGCATTGGATGATTTAAATGATAGCAAACCAACAATTGTTTTATCTCATTATGCAATCACATCCTTGGACCCTGAAGAACGCAGAATGGTTTCTAATATGCTGGATGACTATCATATATATTTATGGCTGGCAGGGCACGAGCATTATCATGATCTTAAACCATGTGGATATATTCATTCTATTCAGTGTGGGGAACTTAAAATTGAAGATAGATGTAAGTCTACATTTCTGGTAGGAGAATATGACACAGAAACAGGGCAGGTAGATATTCGTGCTTATAATTGGTTTTCACCGGAGGGATGGGCAGAATACCCGATTTTGTGGCGAAATAGCAAGACATATACTTTACGGCTCTCTACAAAATGCAATGATGGCAGATCATTTGAATGTGTAAAAGCAGAGAAAAATAATGAATCTTATAAAGCAAAAATGCCAGCAAAAATTATTTCTGGGTTGTTTGCAAACATTGAATCTGATAATGAAATTTACTCTAATGATAATCCCTTGGTTGAGCTTGTTAATACAGGAAAGAATTTTGTTTTATTGGGCGATGGCGGAATGGGAAAAAGTACTATGATGCTTGATGCCTGTTTTCGTCTTTCGAAGTCGGGAAAGACCGTCTTATTTTTATCGCTGGAACAGCTTGAGGCATTCGGACAGTCGATAAGAGCTTGTATAAAAGATTATAATCTTAATGAACTTATTCTTTTTCTTGATGGCATGAATGAGGTTTTGGCTGAACAAAAATTTTCCAAAGAAATAAATATGCTTGCAATGGAAAAACGGGTACAGATTATTGTTTCATCAAGAGGAAGTTTTCTATACAAATATGGTGTGGAAGGTTTCGAGGATGCGGTATTATTGTTATTACGTGATGAACAGTTGAAACAGGTGTTTACTGAGAGTCAATGGAACGAGATAGAAAAAAATTATACATTAAAACAGCTCTTAAGAAATCCGATGATGGCTTCTATGTACCAAAAGACTTATCCTGTAATGGAAAAGTACAGAGATATTTCTTTTTTGAAATGGAATTATGCAGTAGATAATGCATCGGATTTACTGGAAAATTATTATACCTCACAGATTGCTATTTTATTGAACAGAAAAGATGTGCGTGGCGAGAAAATAATGATGGCATACGTGGCAATACAACAGATCTTATCAGTAATTGCTTTCTCTTGTGAGAATGTTAATGCTTTTCGCATGGACACGCAATCGTTTCATGATTTAACTGATTCTATTATAAATGTTGTAGCTTTTGATTCTGTAATGAATGATATCAGAACAAAATACCGACTTAGACAAAAACCTATAATTGATTGTTTTGAGGTAGAGGATTATTTATTGAATGAATCAAATCTGTTGAAGCAGTCTGGAAATTATGTGTATTTTCCCCATCAGATTTATCGTGATTTTTTGTCGGCTAAGTACATTGTGAAATATACTGCTGCGGATAATGTAGATGGTATATGGAATTCAAGAATGTTTCCGCAGGCTATTATCAGACATATATCGGAACTGGATGGTCAAATGTGGAGTAATACAGCTAAGCTTGTTTCAGATGACGCAAAGGGAAAAGCTAATGATATAAAATATAACCAGATTTTTAATTTGATTTCTTCGTATCAATGTGAAGATGCGGATTATACTTGCCTGGATTTGACAAATGTGAGATTACCTAAACTTCCTAATGGAGATATCAGTCTTAGAAATTCAGACATTTCAGATTATAGTATTGGATGTGAGAAAGATAGAATCCCGTATTATAATATATTGATTTTCTCAGATGATAATGATTGGCTTGTAGGATTTCAGAACTCTATTATGACTATATGGAATGTTGAAACAGGAAATAGTGTGGGAGAATGGAGATTATCTGCTCAGCCATATAGCGTTTCATTTGAGAACAATTTCCTTTACTTGAAGATAAAATTAAGACAGCATGATGAGATTATCGCTTTCGAATTAAATGATAATGTGTGGATCGTGAATACAGAAAATAAACCGGATAAGTCAAGTATTAGGTTTAATAGAGTAGATAAGTCGGGTAAAGCTGTTTCAAGAGATAAGGAGTTAATGGCTGGTTCAGCTCCGGATGGATTAACAAGGATTTGTTATAAGGGTGGACAAATAAAGCATATATTATCGAGCAGACGTACTGTATTGCAATCAGCTTCGATTTCGTCTAATGGAAGTCATGCGGTAACACTTGACTACGAAATTGAAAATGACCAGAGAAAAATCCAAATGTGGGATATCACAAAAAAGAAGAAACAGATGGAAAGGTTTTGCCCAGGTAATACGCAAAATGTATATATGCTTGCAACAGGTGATTGGATTCTTGGAAAAACAGATGATAGATTCTGGTGCTGGAACTGGTATGATGAAGATAATTTTTATTATTTGGAAGCTGAACCGTTATCAAATTCCAATATGAAGTATTCATCTTATGAGAATAAAATACTATATTACGATGGAAATGGCTTAGTATTGTTTGATTTGGACTCTAAAGTAAAAAATGTATTGACCAGCAATTATTCTTATATTCCTGAAAATTTGAGTCAGGCAGCGTTTCTTCCTAATGGGAAGCTGGCGATGGTGGATGAGCATGAGCGGAAGGTGATATTTAATAGTATCAGAAATGATAGATTGATGAAGGTTAATAGCGAGAAATTATGTAAGATACGAGGTATATATGCGTTTGATAAAGAACCTTTTATTGCTGTAGCTACTTCTAATGGTTTGGTAAGTATGTATCACACTGGAACGGGACAGAGAACACGTAAGCTTGAAACACATTCGAATCCGAGAATAATCGCGTGGAATGATCAGAAGATGGCGGTTGCGTGTGTAAGTTCTTATAGTAAAGTAATAGTGTTTAGATATTTTTCCTGGGATAATGGCAGAAAAGGAAACTGGTATGAAGCTGGACCAAGGATTAGCATTGAGGGAGAAATACTTGATGTCTCGTTTAATTATGAGAATGAAGAATTAATTATTATTACTTCCTTAGGTCGTATATATTATTTGAGTGATTTATTCTGCGATTATCATGCACAGACACAAATTATTAATAGCTTTAATGTTGGTGCATATGATTTTTCTGGTGTTATATGTGATGAACATATTAAGGAGGAGCTTTTGATGAATGGTTGCAAGGGGAATTTAGCGTAAGTACAAAATAAGCTGATTGTATTCTTATTGGTTATGATTCCTTAAAAACAGACATGGATATGGAGCGGCTTCCACCCGGAAAGTTCGCGGCCAATGCATTGATACTCGAATTGGGGATGATTGCAAGCGTTAATTAAAATCTAGCCTTGTTAACATTTCAAAAATATACTGGTGCGAAATCTCAAAGACGGAGCTATTAAAACAAAGTATAACGTTATATCATATATTTTTAGAAAGTCAACACTGTATTTTTTTCATTAGAGCATATAATAATATCAAGGAAAGAAACATTTATCCTTTGGAGATTCAATGCCATTAAGTGTGACATAAAGGGTAAAGTGATTGCTTTACCCTTTTAGTATGTTTGGAGAAAATATGGAATTATATGAAGTTACAGAATAATATGTATCTTATTTAAGAAGATTTGAACCTAAAAAGATACTTTCAAATGCAGATCATAAAAACTCGAGAAAGTTTATAGGATTGATTATTAAAAAGGGAAAATACAATTATGTTGTTCCTTTGAGTTCGCCGAAGTATAAGATTAAACTGATGAATGAGTTCCTTCATGGTCCAATTTGGATATATGATGAGAATAATCTTGTTAGAAGAAAGTATCCTTTGGTTACAGAAGATGAATTACTCATGAATTTAAATGAAGAAGCACAGAGATTGTACGATGAGTGTTATTCTTTTGATGAAAATGAAGAACCGTATACATTTGATGAAAAATTGTATCAGAAGAATTACCCAAAATTAAAGGAGATTATTGATTCAATTGTTTGTAGGTTGTCTGAAATAAATGATGGTGGTTTTGAAATTGATAATCAAATTAAGTAGTAGCTTCTAGTGGTCGTTACTTTGTGGCTTCTCACAAGCTTAATAATTTTATTGAAGAACTTGTGAAAAATAATATTGCCATTATTGAAAATGCGTTAAAATTTGAAAAGTGAAATGGGGTGATTAGAATTAATAGCAATAAAATTGCGTATTTCGCAGTATTTACCATTTTATATCCTTTAGTTGTTGTATGTATCAGTATGCGTATATACAATACAATAGATATTCAGCCAAGCTATATATATAAAACCTTTGAGGAATATAGTTTAAGCGGACAATGCTTCTTTATATCGGAGAGTGCAAGTGATACAGGAGTATTAGAGGATATAAAAAGAATTTATCCAGAATGTGACATACATAGTGAAAGTAGTATTTGGTTTGCGATTAATAAGGATCCTGATAAGTTTGAAACAACGGAAAAAAGTAATGACCGATATTTGTTGTATCTAAAACAAATGGGAGTATCAGTTGAGAAAGTAAGATATATTGCAGCTGAGTATTGTACAAAATACAATTCTCTACTAAGGGCATTGATATATATAGGCTCGCTAATTTGGTCAATTGTCTGTCTTGTGTGTTTTAAATACAGAAAGTTATACTATATTTTGACAGCTGTTTTAAGCTTGGTCATGACTCTGGATAAATTGTCCGCCGGAATGTCTTCGGTGTGTTTTTATAAACTGTTATCTAAGTTAAGATTTGAAAATTCTTATGTAGAGTATATGGACATGCAGTATTTTTTTTGGTCATCGTTGCTTGAGGCATTTATGACAATTGCATTTTTGGATGTAGTATTGCAATACATTCAAGATTCGAGAAATTCATTTAAATCTCAAAAACTAGTATATAGTTCACGGTGGCTTATGATTACATTAGAAAAACAAATTGATTATTTTCTGAATTTGGATGATTGGCAAAGCAACATAATTTGTCGACAGAAATTTGAGTGGTGTACAAATCCAATAGAAGAAGATTGTAAGGTAAGAGAAAAAAGGATAGCAAAAAAACTTAAAATTCAAATTAAATATGTAAACCGACATAGAGGAAAAGGTCAAAAGTTTTTGGATCGTTATAAACTAGAGGCTGAAAATATTGTTTACCTTACGGAATTTCTTGAATTTACAAGAGTGAATAACCAAGAGTACACAGTTAAAGAATATGTAGAAAGATTTGAAAAAGCCAGAAATGCGATGTACTACCTAGGGTATGGTTATATTTGATTTAAAGCAAAAATGACATAGATTAATGGGAGTGACTCAAAATATTAAAAGAGATAATATTTTTATTTCAATCAAAAAGAAACTTTTTGATTGTGAATATTCCTGTGCGGCTGTGCCGCCAGTCCAGTGTAGCGTGAGCCACCTGTCCAGACGGACTGAGCCACATATGGTATAAATTATTCTGGCAATTTTTAGTAAGCGCAAAATAATTCGACGGATTGCAATAAGATAATTATCAACTCATAATAAATATCAGGAAATGCCAGCATTTTACTCTAATTATTATGAGGTAGAAGATATGAGAGCACCAAGAGTATCAGTCGAAGAACAATACCGCCGGATCATGGAATGTCGCAAAAGCGGACTGTCTGATCATCAGTGGTGTTTAAACAATGACATTAATCCAGGCACCTTTTACAACTGGGTTAAGCGTCTCCGCAAGAATGGCTGCGGAGATATTCCTGAGAAAAATCAGCTGTCAACTTATGAACATTCTCATCAGGAAGTTGTAAAAATTGAGATGAATTCCATTTCGGTCCCCACTGACATGAATAAAAATACTGATACAGCCGCAATGGAGTTAATGATTGGAAACATGAATCTGCGCATTTCAAACGAAACGGATCCACTGCGTCTTGCTAAAACAATCCAGATACTTGCGGAGCTTTCATGCTAGGCGATATAACAGCTGCAGACGAGCTTTATATTGTGACTGGGTAAAGGCACTTCTATGGGAAAAAGATGGCTTTGTACTCCTGTATAAACGCATGGAAGTAAAAGGCAGATTCCGCTGGCCACGTTCAAGTCAGGAAGTGCGTCAGCTTACATGGCAGCAATTCGATTGGCTTATGTCAGGTCTTGAAATCGAACAGCCCAAAGCATTTAAAACACCGTGAAGCCTTGAAAATACTGGCATTTCTGCTTCTTTTTTAATGCTCTTTGTGGTATAATAAGAGTATCGAAAAAGGAGCAGAAAATCACATGGCAGATGAGACACGAATACAGGTACTGAAGGAGCCTGAAGGAAATCCCGAAACTGATTCTTTCATGTGGCTGTTCCGCTCTGGTGAAGATGGACTGCCACCTATCGTCCTTTACCATTACACTGAATAAGAGCAATATACAATGCAGTTGATTTCCTTGATTGTTTTTTGGACGGATACCTGGAAACGGATGGTTATTAGGGATATAATAATCTTCCTGGTATCAGGCGCTGCTTCTGTTGGGCGCATACAAGAAGATACTCAATTGATGCGGTTCCAAAAGGGAAGCAGTATGATTACAGCAATTCGGCAGTACAGGGAGTCTAGTTCTGTTCAAAGCTTTTTGAGTACGAGCGCAGATCACAGAACAAGAAGCACACATTTGAGCAGAGAAAAGCATATCGTCTTGAAAAAGAAAAACCGATACTCGGTGCGTTCTGGAACTGGATTGACGAACAGAAGCTACGTAAGGGAAGCCGTTTCGAGACAGCGGTGAAGTATGCTCAAAACCGGAAAGACACGTTGATGACATATCTTGAGGATGGACAATGCAGTCTTTCTAATAACTTAAGTGAGAATGCCATACGTCCATTTACAGTTGGAAGGAAAAACTGGCTGTTCAGCGAAACACCAAAAGGTGCCACTGCCAGTGCGCAGGTCTACACAATGGTCGAGATGGCAAAGACCAATGAGCTTAACATTTATAAATACCTGACATATCTTTTGGAGCATCGTCCAAGTGAAGATATGTTAGATGAACAGCTTGAGGCTTTGACTCCGTGGAGCAAAGAAGTTCAAAATATTTGCAAAAATTAAAATGTAGTAAAACGCTTGCATCTAGCAAAGATGGTGCAAGCGTTAATTGAGATTTAGTGTTAGATTATTTAGCGCTTACAATTGAATGTGTATTTTTATGGAGTTATATCATAAAATTTATAAAATGAATCCAGATTTAACAGTTTATCTGGATAATCCGCAGAAGCTTGTAGAACATTGCGATGAGATGTTAAGTCATTTAACAGGGGCTCGAAGTATGGATGAGCTTCATGGGGCGAAGATAGCTGTTCTAAGAGATTTTTATTCGGTTTGTTCTTTTGATATTCAAGATGCTGATTTTCCTGAACCGATTGGACATTTTGATAGTGAGAATGAAAAAACGGCACTGATAAGAAAGAAGATATTATTACAAGATACAGTTCAGTATTTAGGAAGCGTTTATAAAAAATATCATATATTGAT
>OHRN01000914.1_pt1 | contig 10727 bp, 8 predicted proteins | sample 1578431 | NCBI WGS metagenome assembly OHRN01 (sample SAMEA3879507, study PRJEB24766) | human gut metagenome | biome: human-associated habitat; feature: feces | place: USA | collected 1985/1987 | reverse complement strand
AATACGGGTGGTAAATACGACAGCAAGGCATTTAAGAAAAGTGTCGGACTGAATGGTGTCGGTGTGAAAGCCGTCAACGCTTTAAGCTCCCGTTTCGAGGTACGCAGTTACCGCGACGGCAAAGTGCGTATCGCCACTTTCTCAAAAGGAAACTTACTGACCGATGAGACAAAGAATACCGAAGAAGAAAACGGAACTTACATCTTCTTTGAACCGGATAATACACTATTCCTGAATTACTGTTTCAAGCCCGAATTTATTGAGACAATGCTACGTAACTACACGTATCTCAATACGGGGCTTGCTATCATCTATAACGGACACCGTATCTTGTCGCGCAACGGTCTGGTAGACCTTTTGAACGACAACATGACGGCAACCGGGCTTTACCCGATCATCCACCTGAAAGGGGAAGACATCGAAATCGCCTTCACGCATACCGGACAATACGGAGAAGAATATTATTCTTTCGTCAACGGTCAGCATACTACCCAAGGTGGTACGCATCAAAGTGCCTTCAAAGAACACATTGCCCGTACCATCAAAGAGTTCTTCAACAAGAACATGGACTATACCGACATCCGTAACGGACTGGTTGCCGCCATCGCCGTCAATGTGGAAGAGCCGATCTTCGAAAGCCAGACCAAAACGAAACTGGGATCTACCAACATGACTCCCGGCGGCGTGACAGTCAACAAATACGTAGGCGACTTCATCAAACTGGAAGTGGACAACTTCCTGCACAAAAACGCGGACGTAGCGGAAGTAATGCAGCAAAAGATACAGGAATCGGAAAAGGAACGGAAAGCCATCGCAGGCGTCACGAAGCTGGCACGCGAACGTGCCAAGAAGGCCAACCTGCACAACCGCAAGTTGCGCGACTGCCGCATCCACCTCAACGACCCGAAAGGGAAAGGAATGGAAGAAGACTCCTGCATCTTCATCACCGAGGGAGACTCGGCGAGCGGTTCCATCACCAAAAGTCGTGATGTCAACACCCAAGCAGTATTCAGTCTCCGTGGTAAACCATTGAACTCTTTCGGACTGACCAAAAAAGTGGTTTACGAGAACGAGGAATTCAACCTGCTTCAAGCAGCCCTGAATATAGAAGATGGTATTGAAGGATTACGCTACAACAAAGTAATCGTAGCAACCGATGCCGATGTGGACGGTATGCACATCCGCCTGTTGCTGATTACTTTCTTCCTGCAATTCTTCCCTGATCTCATCAAGAAAGGACATGTATATATCCTGCAGACGCCTTTGTTCCGTGTACGCAACAAGAAAAAGACAAATTACTGCTACAGCGAGGAAGAACGCATCAATGCTATCAATGAACTAGGACCGAATCCGGAGATCACCCGATTTAAAGGTTTGGGAGAAATCTCACCGGATGAGTTCAAACATTTCATTGGTAAAGATATGCGTCTGGAGCAGGTGACACTGCGCAAAACGGATGCGGTAAAAGAACTACTCGAATTCTACATGGGCAAAAATACCATGGAACGACAGAACTTTATTATAGACAATCTGGTTATAGAAGAAGACTTGGCATCATGAGAAAAGCAATATTTCCGGGTACATTCGACCCCTTCACCATCGGTCATTATTCGGTAGTGGAACGTGCACTCACCTTTATGGACGAGGTAATCATCGGGATCGGTATCAACGAAAACAAGAATACCTATTTCCCCATCGAGAAAAGAGAAGAAATGATCCGGAATCTCTACAAGGACAATCCCCGCATCAAAGTGATGTCTTACGACTGTCTGACGATAGACTTTGCCCAACAGGTAGAAGCACAATTCATCGTTCGCGGTATCCGCACGGTCAAGGATTTCGAGTATGAGGAAACGATTGCCGACATTAACCGCAAACTGGCGGGCATCGAAACCATCCTGCTCTTCACAGAACCGGAACTGACCTGCGTCAGCTCAACGATTGTACGTGAGCTGCTGACTTACAACAAAGATATCAGCCAGTTTATCCCCGAAGGAATGGAGATAAATTGAAAGTCGGTAGTATCTCTATTGAGGCTGACTTTAAAGTCAGCCTCAGGGGAATGAAGATAGTTTGGATAACGCAAAGGTAACTTGCGAAACTTGAAATAATAATTAATGATGATGAAGAAGATTAAAGTATACGCCCTCCTGGTTTGTCTGTTGGCAACGTCCGCTGCACAGGCCCAAAGTTTCGGCTCTGCCGCCATGCGCAAACTCCAAATGGCGGAATTCGCGATTTCCAACTTCTACGTAGACAAAGTAGATGAAGACAAACTGGTAGAAGAAGCTATCATCAAGATGCTGGCACAGCTCGACCCGCACTCCACTTACTCGGATGCCGAAGAAGTGAAGAAGATGAACGAACCGCTTCAAGGCAACTTCGAAGGTATCGGCGTACAGTTCCAGATGATCGAGGACACCCTGCTCGTCGTACAACCCGTCAGCAACGGCCCCTCCGAGAAAGTGGGCATCCTTGCCGGCGACCGCATCATTGCCGTCAACGACTCCGCCATCGCAGGAGTAAAAATGAGCACGGAAGATATCATGAAGCGTCTGCGTGGCCCGAAAGGTTTGAAAGTCAACCTGACCATCGTCCGCCGTGGAGTACAAGACCCGCTCGTGTTCACCGTGAAAAGAGATAAGATACCTATCCTGAGTCTCGACGCTTCCTACATGATTCAGCCAAAGATCGGATACATCCGCGTCAACCGCTTTGGCGCAACCACCGCCGAAGAATTCAAGAAGGCAATGAAAGACCTGCAACAGCAAGGCATGAAAGACCTCATCCTCGACCTGCAAGGCAACGGCGGAGGATATCTGAACGCCGCCATCGACCTTGCCAACGAATTCCTCGGACAGAAGGAACTGATTGTTTACACCGAAGGCCGGACCGCACAGCGCAGCGAGTTCTTCGCCAAAGGAAACGGAGAGTTCCGTGACGGCCGCCTCATCGTACTGGTAGACGAATACACCGCTTCCGCCAGCGAAATCGTGAGCGGCGCAGTGCAGGATTGGGACAGAGGTATCATCGTAGGCCGACGTTCTTTCGGCAAAGGACTGGTGCAACGTCCTATCGACCTGCCGGACGGCTCCATGATCCGACTGACCATTGCACGGTACTACACCCCTGCCGGTCGTTGCATCCAAAAGCCGTATGACAGCTCAACCGATTACAATAAAGACCTGATAGACCGCTTCAACCACGGAGAACTGATGAATGCCGACAGCATCCACTTCCCCGACTCATTGAAAGTGCAGACCAAGAAACTGAAACGTACCGTCTACGGCGGAGGTGGCATCATGCCGGACTACTTCGTTCCGATTGATACGACACTCTACACGGACTATCACCGGAAACTGGTCGGCAAAGGAGTCATCATCAAATTCACAATGAAATTCATCGAAGACCACCGCAAGGAACTGGCCGATAAATATAAGAAGTTCGACAGCTTCAACGAAAAGTTTGTTATTGACGACGATATGCTCGCCACCCTCCGCGAAATGGGTGAGAAAGAAGGGGTGAAGTTTAACGAAGAGCAGTATCAGAAGGCACTTCCGCTGATCAAGACACAGCTCAAAGCACTGATAGCCCGCGACCTCTGGGATATGAACGAATATTTCCGCGTCATGAATACAACGAACGAAAGCGTGCAGAAAGCATTGGAAATCCTCCGTTCGGGAGAGTATCAGAAGAAGTTGAAATAAACATCGAAAAATAAAACGAATCAACCGTACCCGATCAGACACCTTGGTTGTAGTATAAGTAAAATCATTAAAACAGAAGTATGATACGACAGTTTGGTTTTACTTGGACAGCAATCAGCTGGTTACTGATGGGATACGGTTTATTTTTTGCCCTTTCCCCTTTGCAGGCGCAGACCGCCATCAAGAAATTTTCACTAGAGCTAAAGAACGAAAGCCTGCCCGAAGCACTGAAGCAGTTGGAAAAGGCAGGAGGAAAAAACATCCTCTTCACCTACAACGGAACAGAAAGTTATCGGGTGACCGTCAGCATCCGCGAAAAGACGGAACGCGAAGCCATCGACCTTGTACTGGCCGGCAAACCCTTCCTTTGCATCGAACGGGAGGAGTATTTCGTCGTGCAGCGGAAGAAGTCGGACAAAGCCATCGCCATTGCAGGCAAAGTATATGACGAAAAAGGAGTCCCCCTGCCCATTCTCGCCCTTGCCGCCGATTCCAGTTTCCTTGCCGGAAGCGTGACCGAAGAAGACGGCTCCTTCCATCTGCCCCCGGTAGCGGGAGAAGACTGTCTGCTGAAAGCGACCTACATAGGATACCGCCCGCAAATCATCCCCTGCCGGCAACAAAACACCATCCGCCTGCAACCCGACACAGAGCTACTGAAAGAAGTAGTCATCACCGCCTCCCGCCCGCTGATAGAACGGAAAGACGGAACACTGACAGCCAACATAGCCGGAACGCCCCTTTCACTGATGGGATCGGCCAAAGAAATGATCTCCCACCTCCCTTTTGTCACCGGCTCGGACGGAGAATTTACCGTACTGGGCAGAGGAACTCCTGAAATCTATATCAACGGCCGCAAAGTCAGAGACAAGACCGAACTGGACCGTCTGCAAGCCAATGAAATACTATCGGCAGAAATCATCACCACACCGGGCGTACAATATGGCTCTTCGGTAGGCGCCGTCATCCGTCTGCGCACCATCCGCAAACGCGGACAGGGAATGAGTGGCAGTTTCTACACCGACTACTCGCAAGGACGCGAACCGATCGGCAACGAAGGCATATCCCTGAACTACCGTACCGGCGGACTGGATATTTTCGTAAAAGGCGACTTTGCGGAAATCAACAATTACAGAACGGGCACCTCCAGCCAGGACATTTATGCTTCATCCAACTGGAACCAATCGACAGAGGACAAAAGCAAACAAACCTATCGCACCTTCAACGGCGAACTGGGATTCAACTACGAAATAGACGAAGACCAATCATTCGGCATGCGCTACATGCCCGGCACGAACATAGGCAATGCACATACTACAACGGCACTTTCGGCAAATGGAACATCGACTTCAACGCCGACTACCTGTACGGCCGGGACCGCATCCGTCAATATGCCGAAAACAACGGAATCGAAGACGCCACTTCGAGCAACCGCGTACGCAACCACCTCTATGCCGCCAAACTCCTGCTCACCGCCCCACTCTGGAAAGGCAAACTCAGTTTCGGCACAGAAGAGACATTCACCAACCGCCACGACGTATTTCTCCAAAGCGGCTTCTCCGCCGATGCCGACGACCGCATCAAACAAACGATGCTCTCCGGCTTCATCGACTACAGCCTGCCATTGGGAAAGTTCAACATCCTTGCCGGACTGCGCTATGAATTTCAACAAACAGATTACTACGAGAAAGGGATTCACCAAGACGACCAAAGCCCCACCTATCGCGACTGGATACCGGTAGTCAGCATCAGATACACCTCCGGCAACTGGTTCTTCGCCCTTTCTCACCGGACGCTGAAATACAGTCCCAGTTATGACATGCTCACCAGCGCCGTCACCTATCAGAACAAGTACTCCTACCAGAGCGGAGACCCGTTTCTCGTTCCTCAGATACATCGTGCGACTTTCTTTGATGCCGGATGGAAATGGATCAACTTCAGCCTCAACTACGACCATTGCTGGAATATGTACACCAGCTACACCCGACCGTATGACGACATCAACCATCCCGGTGTATTGCTGTTCGGCAGAGCAAGCATTCCGCATTCCAACCGATACGGAGGCAGCATCGTCCTTTCGCCAAAGATCGGCATATGGCAGCCTCAGTTCACCACCGGTATTGACTGGTTCAACTCTCACGCAACCTCCATAGGCATTACCCAAAACTGGAATGAACCGCGATTCTATTTCATTTTTGATAACAACTTCAGTTTCCCTAAAGGTTGGTTCTTCAACATCAAAGGAGAACTGGCGCCCGGCGCCAAACAAAGTTACGCCATCTGGAAAACCGAAGGAAGAGTAGATGCCCAACTGACCAAATCATTCCTGAAAGACCAGGCGCTGAAAGTATCGGTAACCGCGAAAGACATCTTTCACACCGGCTACAGATACTTCACCATCTATGGCGACCGTACCTTCAGTTCCAACCGTGATTATACCGATCAGCAGCGTTTCGGCATCCGGCTGAGCTATCAGTTCAACGCCACGAAGAGCAAATATAAAGGAACCGGAGCCGGAGCAAGCGAAAAGTCACGTTTGTAATTCCCGGTTTCACAAAGATGACCAACAAGTCGGTTCCATCACAAGAGAGGCTGACTAAAAAGTCAATAGTATTCCCAATCTCCTCCTTCGGGAAGGAGGAGTACCCGTAGGGGGAGGTGGTAGGTGAACACATTAAAGTTACTACCGACTTTTTAATCAGCCCCCTACTTAGGTTACTACTGATTTTTTAGTCGAACTCAGGGAAAAGTACTATTTTTGCAGCTTCAGAATCCAGATAAAGAATGTTCCTGTTCCATAAAAACCAGACAAAACGAGAGGCCTTCGGGCAAATGTTTACGGAAATGTACCCGCGAATGGTCCGTTACGCCTCACAACTGATGGGCGACGGAGAGGAAGCACGGGACATCGTAAGCGAAGTGATGGAGCAGGCCTGGAAACACTTCGACCAATTGGACGAGGCCGACCGCGGAGGCTGGATTTATACAGCAGTCCGCAACACCTGCCTCAACCGGATGAAGCATCTGCAAGTGGAACGGGACAATGCGAAAGCACTCTACGAAGCGACGCTGGCCGATGTAAAAAGTAACTATCGGGAACACGAAGCACTGTTGCAGAAAGCGGAAACGATAGCCCGAAGCCTGCCGGAACCGACTTGCACCATCCTGCGGCTATGCTATTACGAACATCTCACCTATCGGGAAGTCGCCCAACAACTCGGCATCAGTCCCGACACGGTAAAAAAACATATATCCAAAGCATTGCGTACACTACGCGAAGCCATGAAAGAATAAAGAAGGAGGACACGCTATGGAAGAAAAAGAAAAACGTACCAGCAAAGAAGAAGATTCCGGCTACGGACTGACAGCAGACAACGACAGTTGCAGGCTGGCAGACAGCGATAGTTCTGAACCGACAGACAGCAACAGTTGCGAACCGGCAGACAGCAACAGTTGTGGACTGGCAACGGACAACCAAACCCCATTCTCTGAAAACGCAGAAACACGCCGTCTGCAAAATGCCTTTGGTGAAGCGTTGGGTGATCTGCCTCTGCCGGACGAAGTCCGGGAAGAATGGAGCACATTCCTGCAACGGCAGGCACAGCAGAAACGCAAACTTTATCTCCGCATCTGTCTATCCGGTGGTGTGGCAGCAGCCATCGCCCTGTTATTGTTACTTTGGTCCCCTTGGCACATCACGGACAAGGACAGCATCCTGCAGAACATCGAAATCTTCACCGCCCTCCATGCACCGGAACAAATTACCACTATCGAAGAGAACGGCAGAATCATCGTATCTACCCCGCCCGCCACGACCACCCGCCTCACATTGGAGGACGGAAGTCACGTCCTTTTAAGTGCAAACAGCCGTCTGGAATACCCCAAAGAGTTTTCCTCTCAGGGAAGCCGCACCGTAAACCTCACCGGAGAAGCACGCTTCGAAGTAACCAAAGACGCCCACCGCCCCTTCATCGTCTCTGCCGATAAAATGCAGACACAAGTGCTGGGCACCGTATTCGACGTAAATGCCTATCCCGGCAATGCCCCCGCCGTCACCCTGTTTCAAGGACGAGTAAAGGTCGGCAAAGCAGTCTCTCCCATTGAGAAAGAAATAGTACCCGGACAATGTGCCACACTGACCACAAGCGGCGACATTCGTCTGGCGAAAGCCACACGGACAGAAAAAGAAGGATGGACCAAAGATGAGTTTTATTATGATAACACCGAAATGATAACCGTACTGCAAAATATAGGGACCTGGTATAATATCAGCGTCATCTGCCATTCTGCAGACCTTTTACACAAACGAGTCCATTTCCGTTTCAGCCGGAATGTTCCGATAAAGACTCTACTGAATGTACTGAATGATTTAGGCATTGCACACTTCCAGTATAAAGATAAACAAATAGTAGTAGAATAAACACAATCACTTCCTGGCGAAAAAACGAGCTTTCATCTGTCATCTTTCACCATTGGTCGTCAAACTCCTTATTCATCGGAGCTTCCGATGAGGCTGACTAAAAGTCGGTAGTATCTCTATTCTCCTCCTTCAGGTAGGAGGAGAATAGAGATAGCATACGCAATATGGCACCATAAAAAACAGAAATCCCTCTTCTCCGGATATTGTTCTTCCTGCTCAATCCGTTCTTCTTCTCCCTTGTACAAAAGCCCTTCACCAACTTCGAACGTATTTCTTCTGTCTCGCATAGCTCACACCTATTCTGCACATAGGTACGTGTCAATACCAAACGAATGATTTCCCGATTCGGACAGAAGCATTCATCTTTAGCCAAAGCAGCCAGCACCACATCCAGCAGGCAAAGGGTACATCGTAATTCTGTTTCCGATAATCGGTCGATACTCTCAATCTGTCCAAAGCTGGGCCAGTTGTCTTTCAAAAAGGCAAGTTTATTAGTGGAGCTTTGTAAATCAAGCTTCATCAGGCAGGGACGGGGACAAGTAGAATCATTCATCACTACTATTTTTTATTTGTTTGTGTATTTGCGTATCTCCAAAAAGAAGGCGCAGAAACTATTACTATACTATCTCATGAGAGGCTCTGGCAAGCCCGCACTAGAATAATAAGCAATAGCTCCACGCCCATTGAGATATATAACAAATATATATACAATGTGGACGTGGAGACTGACCGCCTATTACCTGCTAGTGCTAAATGTGCCAGATTTCTCATCACAGATAATAAAAACGTTATCTCCAAATCAATAAAACATATCTTCATTCAGAAGATACGCCACAAATATAGGCATATTTTCCTAATAAGAATACCATTAAGGAAGTAAAATGAGTAAATAGAAGGGAGATGAACAAAATCGTCTACAGCCAACAGACTATGTTCCTTCATCGCACGAGATACAAGAATGATTTCCCCTTCTTATTGCCTCTGCACAAAGAACAAGCTGCACGAATACCCAAAAGAAGCAGGGATACTTTGTTTATCTCCCTATTATAGTTTATCTTTGCTACTGATATAGCTAGTTGTTCACGACCGTGATCAGCTCTTACCACGGCCGTAATCAACGCTCTTCACGGCCGTGAGCAACATTTACCACGGCCGTGAACAACTAATGATGCAAGCACCTTCATCCAACAATGCAGGCATCATAAACCAAAGATAAAGGCAGGATAACTTATGTATGAACGCTTGACAGCAAGCAGGCAATCACTATATAACCCAAGTTCTGTCCAAGTCCGGAAACTAATGATTAGTTTTGCGGATCAAAAGTAGCTATATCTTTATAACAAACAAGAAACGACGAATATGTTATAACGATGTAAAGCAATGGACGAAATAGAGAAAAACAACGGTGAGATCATCATATACCAGACAGAAGACGGAAGGACACAACTTGAAGTCCGTTTGGAGAATGAGAACGTTTGGCTGTCACAACAACAAATAGCCAATCTGTTTGGTGTACAAAGACCGGCTATCACAAAGCATTTGAAAAATATCTTTGAAAGTGGAGAATTAGAAGAAAATTCAGTTAGTTCCATTTTGGAACATACTGCGAGCGATGGAAAAAATTATAAGACACAGTTTTATAATTTAGATGCCATCATATCAGTCGGATATAGAGTCAACTCCCTACAAGCCACCCACTTCCGCCGCTGGGCCACCGAACGTCTGAAAGAATATCTGATCAAAGGTTTCGCCATGGACGACAAACGTCTGAAAGAAATGGGCGGCGGCGGTTACTGGTACGAACTACTCAACCGTATACGCGACATCCGTTCATCTGAAAAAGTACTCTACCGTCAGGTTCTTGACTTGTATGCCACCAGTGTAGACTATGACCCAAAGGCAGACGAATCCATCCGTTTTTTCAAAATCGTGCAGAATAAGTTACACTATGCCGCCCACGGCCACACAGCAGCAGAAGTGATCTTCGAACGAGCCGATGCAGAAAAGCCATTTATGGGACTGACCACATTTCCCGGCGAACAACCCCGGAAAGAAGATGTACTGATAGCTAAAAACTATCTCAATGAAAAGGAACTGAAGATACTGAACAACCTGGTTTCCGGATACTTCGACTTCGCAGAAATACAAGCCATCAAACGTTCGCCCATGTATATGTCGGACTATATACATCACCTGGACCTCATCTTATCGACCACCGGAGAGCAAGTTTTGCAGAACACAGGCACGATCTCTCACGAACAAGCCAAACAAAAAGCGCTGGGCGAATACCAAAAATATCATGTCAAAACCCTGTCGCCTGTAGAAGAAGCATATTTTGACAGTATCAAGAAACTGACAGCCGAAACAAAGAAGAAGAAAAAGAAATAAAATACAATAAACAGTATCATGGCAATACAATTTGAACTCTACAAGTCTCCCAACCCCAAGGACGAAGAAGACAAGGAACTCTACCACGCACGGGTAGTCAACTTTCAGCATATCGACACCGACTATCTCGCCAAAGAAATACAACAAGCGACTTCGCTGACCGAAGGGGATGTAAAAGCCGTCCTCGAATCGCTGAGCCACTTTATGGGATC
>OHRN01000909.1_pt1 | contig 10802 bp, 10 predicted proteins | sample 1578431 | NCBI WGS metagenome assembly OHRN01 (sample SAMEA3879507, study PRJEB24766) | human gut metagenome | biome: human-associated habitat; feature: feces | place: USA | collected 1985/1987 | reverse complement strand
CGGCAGAGAATATCCGGGATCTGGACTACTCACCAGCTTATAAGTGCTTTATTGCACACGAAGATGCGATGGAGAAGATTGCGGCAGGAAAGCAAGCCAAACAGTTCTACACCATAGCTGAAACGGAACAAGGTGTCCGCGTATTCAATGACGGACTTTCCGGGACTATAAAGTTTCGGGATTACCTGCAATCGACAGCGGACAATTTCTACTTTGCAGGATGTGGAGTCATTGAATATTTACCGGATAGAAACCGTCTCCCGCCGGATGCTGGAACTCTCCAACGGGAATCAGACCACCATGCCGCAGGCCGGGATGGAAATTCTGGCGAATTACAAGCCGTCCGTCACTTTCGACATGCATCCTACGGGAGAAAATCTCAACCGGTTTGTCACAGCCGGCGCATTGGAACTCTCTATCCGTAACCGGAACATTATGACACTTCAGGACATAGCAGCCAGAGGATACGCCCATTTACCGGCAGACGAATCGTTTGCCTATAAAAAGGATTTCTTGTTTGTGGAGAAAGGTATCCGTGAGATTACCCGGCAAAAGGAATTGTACCGGGATTATCCTTTCCGGCAGAAGATGGATGAATTACAAAATGCTGCCAGGTCATTGGCGCAAACACTGTTAAACAGGGATGGAGTCCGGAAGAACTATCATCGGGTAAGCCCGCCTGTTGTTGTTTCTAAGAAAGGAGAAGCTCAAACAGCCGAAAAACCGCAAGACAAGCCCGGACTGTCCTGTGGCAATGAAAAGAAAAAGGTCAAGACAAAAACCGCTTCCGTTAAAAAGCAGGCGAAGCCCAAATTATAATGCATATGGAACTGATAAATAATACATTCATTCCCGAAAAAGAGATACCACGTAGCCGCAGGGCTGCCGGAAGGAAAGCATTCCTGCAAACTTTCAGAAACCTGTTTACCAGCCGGAATCATTTCAGGAGATTCATGGATACTTACCGTTTCAACACGATCCGCTGGAGCGCGTCCAACCTCCACGAACCCTCATGGGGAAAACGGATCGGATTATTCTTTCGTACCAAAAATCCAATCGCTATCCTCCGGGATGATTACCGGAGCAATCGCAGTAATCTGTTGAATAAATGGGAAACGTCCAGCCTGAACCGTATCCAGATGGAACTGGTCCGAATGGGTAGTATGCCTATTCAGAATAAGGACAGACATACTTTCAAAGCTCTGAACAGCATTGAAAAGAAAATCAAACAACTGCAGGAATATGAAGGATGTCCCGATATGAGCCATGAAAAGCAGCTTCTGGCAACATACAAGTACATTCTTTCTTCTCCTTTTGACCGGAAGTTCGGAGGATTGCCACCCGATGAGATTTGTGGGATGCTTCAGCAGAACGGACTGTCTGAATCAAACCTTCCTTACCAAAATTACGAAGGAATCCTCCAGGGCCGTGAAACAGTCATGTACGAACTGGCAACCGGAAAGAACGGGGAGAAATACCTCCAACCGGCAGATCAGGTGAAACTGAATGCGGGAATGTCAGGAATCTCAATGGATTTAATCAGCCGTTTTCCGGCAAAGGAAATACCCCTGCCGAATCTGACGGAAAGCATACAAGTATCGGAAAAGAAAGAGAAGCTCTCCATTCCCAAAGAACCGAAGAAAAGGGTACGGAAAGAAAAATCAAAGGTCAAGAGTGTAAAAATTAAATAGTCATTCATATTAAAAAAGAAAGTAACATGAAAACAATTTGTATTTGTGAGAAGCCCTCGGTGGCACGCAGCATTGCCCGGGTCCTGGGCGTAACGGAGAAACAGGAAGGATACTTGAGTGGGAACGGATATGCCGTCACATGAACTTACGGCCATCTGTTGGCATTGGCCCTGCCTCAAGACTACGGCATTGTCTATGTGGAAAAGGAGATGCTGCCTATTATTCCCGACCCGTTCAAACTGGTTGTCCGTCAGATTAAAACCGAAGATGGATACAAGGCTGATCCGACGGCTCTGAAACAATTGGAAGTAATCCGTAAACTGTTGGGTCAGGCTGATCAAGTGATATCCTGTACTGATGCAGGGCGGGAAGGAGAGTTAATTATGAGATATGTGCTTGAATATCTGGGATATCATAAGGAAACCAAACGCTTGTGGATATCTTCCATGACAGAAAAATCGATACGGGAAGGATTTGATAGCCTCAAATCAAGTAAGGAGTTTGACAACCTGTACCGTGCCGCTAAAGCCAGGAGAGAATCAGATTGGGTCGTCGGTATGAATGCCAGCCTGTCTTTGAGCATGGCTGCAGGCAAGAGTAACTATTCTCTGGGAAGAGTACAGACACCGGCACTTGGCATGATTTGCCGTCGATATCTGGACAACAGGGATTTTATAGCCAAACCCTATTATCTGCTACAGCTACGGACAACGAAAGCAGGGAAAGAACTCGTCTTAACCTGTACCGGGAAATATGATACACCGGAAAAACTCGATGTGGACCGTAAAAAAGTGTATGAAGAGACGACAGCCAAAGTGGTGCAAGTGGAGAAGAAAGAGGTTCCAGAAGAAGCTCCGCTACTTTATGACCTGACCGCCCTGCAACGAAGTGCCAATACCAAACTCGGACTGACCGCAGAACAGACGCTGAACATTGCTCAAAAATTATATGAAGGAGGCTACATTTCGTATCCCCGTACCGGATGTAGCTATATCACAGAAGACATCTTCGAACAAGTCCCTTCCCTCATCGGCCTGCTTAAGCAACATCCCCGTTTCACATGGCATGCGGAAAACCTCTGTAACCAGCCTTTAAACCGGCACTGTGTGGACGATAGCAAGATGACGGACCATCATGCGTTAATCATTACGGAGAACTATCCCCAGAGGCTTTCCCTTGACGAGCAGAATATCTATTCCATGATCGCGGGACGCATGTTGGAGGCTTTCTCCGGCAAATGCCTGAAAGAAACGGTATCCGTACAAGCGGACTGTAACGGCGTTCTTTTCGGGATAAAAGGAAGCCAAATCAAAGTTCCGGGGTGGAGAGGCATCTATAACGAACCCAGTGAGAAAGAAGAAGGAAGTCTTCTGCCCGAATTTCAGGAAGACGAAATATTGCCCGTGCTCGGTATTGATACATTGGTCAAGAAAACCAAACCGCAGCCCATATTCACTGAGGCAAGCCTGCTTGCTGCGATGGAAGGTTGTGGCAGAACATTGGACGATGAAAAGGAAAAAGAGGCAATGGAGGATTCCGGCTTGGGTACACCGGCTACACGTGCCGGAATCATCGAACTGCTCATTGCCAGACACTACGTGGAAAGAAACGGACGGTCACTGATTCCCACTCCCAAAGGACTGGAAGTATATGATATTGTAAAAGAGAAGATGATCGCCAACGTGAGCATGACCGGAGGGTGGGAATGCGCCTTGCATGAAATCGAAACCGGCAAAGTTTCCACGGAAACATTTACTCAGAGCATCAATTCCTATACCCAACAAATCACCTCGGAACTGCTTGCCCTGAAACTTAACCATCCGGACTTGCCACATTGTAACTGCCCCAAATGCGGAGCAGAAACGATTATCGTCTTTAACAAGGTCGCCAAATGCAGCGATCCCAATTGTGGGTTCCTGTTATTTAGAACGTTCAACGGCAGGGAACTGACGGATAATCAGATGCTCCTGCTGCTATCGGGGAAACGTACCGGATATCTGAAGTTTACCAGCAAGAAAGGAAAGAAGTATGAGGCATCACTCGAGCTGGATGACAATTACAGGATTGAGATGACTTTCAAGGATAATAAACCTAAAAAATAAAGAAGCGACTTATGAAAAAAGAAATGGAAGAGATACCGGATGAACTGAATCCGGACTTAATGCTGAATACGATTGCTTCCGAACTGCTGATCAAGATAGCCAAAGGGGAGATTGATATCCAGAAGCTGGTCAGGAAACAACTCTCGGACAGGGGAATCGATGACCAACGGAACTGGATAGGACCGGACAAGGCAAGAAAATATTGGGAGAAATATAAGATGCCTGTCTAAACCAAGTCAGTCAGGATAAGAAGATAATTGCAGGTTATTCAATCCGTTTGTAGGCCAGCCTGCAAATACCGGATCTGAAACATTTGTTCCCGGTCATTTCCCATGAGGAAGGACCGGGAATTTCTGTAAACAGACGTATGCCGTCCCCTTGGATATACGGTGCGACAAAAAGGATGATTTCATCCACCAACCAGTATCTGAACATGCTGCTTATAACGGAAATTGTATCCGGAGCCGCTTCTATGAAATAAATACCTTCATTTTTCTTTTTCCATTGTGTCAATGAGATGAAAGATACATCCGGCCCGAGAGTCTGTGTAGCACGTTCCCGTATTTTGGTGAGGCCATATTTGTTCGGATTATCCCACAAAGGGGAAGAAACAGTCCTGTCGAAGAGGTATCCGTCAAGAGTAGTGATTGCAAGTAATTGGAGTTTTGCCATAAGTATAATATTTAACCTATAAATATTATTCGGCAGAAGTATTTGAGAAAGCGTGGCCTTACCCAACTCCAAGACGGAGGTTCTGGTAAACCTATGAATAGTAGCTGTGTAAGCCACGCTATGACAAAGCATAGCATAAGCAATACACAAAAAGCCTCTATTCATTGAAATTTACCAGATTTCCGTCTTGAGACATTCTGCGAATGTTATGTCTATATCTAATTGGAAGGCTATTGCCTGCCATTTAAATCTATATTTCGTTCCAAAGATACTCATATTTCTGATTTCTCCGAAGAAATCCATATCATAAAGAAATGTGGCAGGGCAAAAAAGGAAAAAAGATGAAAGAGTTACCATTTGTATAAGGGATGTCGGATTTCACGACTCCCCCGTTAAATAAAAAGTATAAGAAAAGCTACGCTGACAAAAAATGACTATTAATGACTATTAACGACACTGGAAACTAAACGATTGATTTATAGTAATATTCCCTTTATCTTGCACCCAATTTCATTATTCACAATTTAATTTATAAATCATGGAACTGACAATTATCGAAACAAGTGCTTATCAGGACTTGAAGAAACAACTAAGTATGCTGTCCGTGCAAATGATGGACTTTCAAAAGAAAATAGCCCCCGTAACACCGGACAAGTGACTGGATGCGCAGGATGTGTGCCTGGCTCTCAATATTTCCAAAAGGGCACTGCAGACTTACCGGGATAACGGGCTGATTCCTTATTCTAATATCGGTGGAAAATTCTTTTATAAAGAAGTGGACATCCAGCAAATTCTGGAGGAAGGACTAATCAAAAAAAGAAAATAAAGAGTATGGCAGACATTATCACTAAAGATTCGGAAGAGTTCAAGGAACTTACCGGATGGATCAAACGGACAGGAAAAAATCTGGAGGCTGCTGCGGCACGGATACGTCCGACGATTGCAGACGAACATTATCTGAGTGGAGATGAGGTATGCCGGATGCTTCATGTTTCCAAGCGTACATTACAAACACTACGGGATGAAAAGGCAATACCTTATACCTCAATTACCTCTGTCGGGGGTAAACTGCTCTATCCGGAAAGCGGGCTATACGAGGTACTAAAAAAGAACTATAAAGATTTCAGGCGTTACTTGAAATAAGCAACCTGCCTGAATACGAAAAACACCCTTCAACATTTGCTGAAGGGTGTTTTTTCATACTTATTCTAATTGGCCAAGCGATACACGGAACCAATCTTGTCGCACATCCTATCCGTATCTTCCCCAACCTTCGGATTGATCAGTTCAGCATAGACTTGTGTGGAAAGAATCGATTTGTGTCCTAATACTTTTTGCAAAGTTTCTAACGGCATGCCTTTCAATATAGCCAAAACTGCAAAGGTATGTCTCCCGATATGAGGGGTGATATTTACATTACAATCACACTTTTTCCCTAAAACCTTAAAACTACTTTTCATGGTTTCATAATCACCGACGGGGAAAACGCAATCAGGAGAATCTTTCTTTTTGTTATCACCCTTATACTTTTCTACAAGTTCAATTGCTATAGGTAATAATTTCACGACGTATGCTACGCCTGTTTTTATACGGTTTCCCATGAGCCATGTGCCACCATCAGAATCTGTATGGATATTCTTATAAGTAATTGCTTTCAGATCTGCGAAGGCGAGGCCTGTGAAGCACATGAAAAGTAGCATGTCACGCATAGCCTGCTGACGTTTATACCTCAATTCTACATGTATAAGCCTCTGCAGTTCTTCTTCAGAGAGAAATGAACGTCTTTTATATCCCGGCTTACATCCAAAACCCGTGAAGGGATGAACTTTTATTAAACCTTTCTCTTGAGCGATATGCATTAGCCATTTCATGGTATTAACACGTCCGAATGCTGTAGAACTGGCCGAGCCGCATGTGCCCAACATCCAATTATAATAGTCTTCAATAAAATCTTTGTCAAGTTCATCAAGTGCAATGTCCTCAACATTCTTTTTGTCTTTCAAAAAAAGCAATGCGCTCTTATAATCGGCTACTAAACCAAGATAGGTGCTTTTTGCCTTTTCCTTGCCTACTTTCTCCTTGTATGACTCAAGCTGTTCCCTGAAAAGCTCCATAAGGGTGTGGGAATCTTCTTTAAAACCGACATAGCGGCTATAGACTTTCTTGGCTGTGACAAAACTGTCATGATCGCATATGTATTGGTAATGCTTGGCAATTTGGGCTTTGGCATTATCAAGTTCCTGGTTTAACATTCTAGCTTCTTCGGATTTCCCTTTAGCCCTATTAGCTTTGGCGTCCCATAAAGAAATAGACACCTCCTTCTTACAGCTAAAGCAAGCTGTGGTCTTGTTGATGGTAATACGTCCCATTACAGGTACTTTACCATTCTTAATCGATTGATTTTTAGTGTAAAACAACACTCTGAATGTACTTCTCATAACTCAACTTTTTTAGTTACAAATTTAATTACTGTTGAGGTATTTGAAGTTATGAAGAATAATGCAATATATTGAAAACTAATGCCTTATATCCGATTAGTAGGCAAATTGGAAGAGGTAACAGATAAGTAACATAACTCACTCCCAAATATGCTCTATTTAGCTTTATTCACCACATCCGATTAAAACATTAGTTTTATAACTATTTGAATTTTAATAGGTTTGCACTATATTTGCGCATCTTGAAAAAACACTTTGTTTCACACCGAGAAACCAATAGTTTCAAGGCTTGAAACAATCTTGAAGAAGAAAACTTCGGTGTGACTATATCAATCCCGGTTCTTTTTTCGTACTTTTGCGGTGAAATTTTATAGCTATGACAATAACTGAGTTGCAACAACAATATGCCGCTCATCCTAATACAGCAGTCATGGAACGACTGCTGAAGGATGCGTCCGTTCAAACTATTTTTTGCGGGGGCTTATGTGCTTCTTCCGCTTCTCTTTTCTCTTCTGTATTGGTGAAACAAGATGTGTGTCCGTTTGTCTTTGTACTGGGCGATCTGGAAGAGGCGGGCTATTTTTATCATGACCTGACACAAGTACTGGGAACAGAGAAAGTGTTGTTCTTCCCGTCTTCATTCCGCCGTTCCATCAAGTACGGACAAAAGGATGCGGCCAACGAGATTCTGCGTACAGAAGTACTGAGCCGGTTGCAGAAAGGAGAAGAAGGTTTGTGCATCGTTACCTATCCGGATGCGCTGGCAGAGAAAGTGGTATCCCGCAAGGAATTGAGCGATAAGACCTTGAAACTGAATGTGGGAGAGAAGCTGGACACTACTTTTATCACAGACGTGCTGCATAGCTATGGTTTCGAATATGTGGATTATGTGTACGAGCCGGGACAATATGCCGTTCGGGGTAGTATCATTGATGTCTTTTCGTTTGCTTCGGAATATCCTTATCGTATTGACTTTTTCGGTGACGAAGTAGAGAGTATCCGTACATTTGAAGTAGAGTCGCAGTTGTCCCGTGAGAGGAAACAGGGAGTGGCTATAGTCCCTGACCTGGCAGTGACGGGAGATGTGACAACTTCTTTTCTTGATTTCATTCCTAAAGAAACCGTTTTGGCGATGCGTGACTTCCTTTGGTTGCGCGAGCGTATCCAGGTAGTGCACGATGAGGCTTTGACGCCACAGGCTATTGCCGTACAGGAAGCCGAAGAAAATGGAGGTATCACGCTGGAAGGCAAGCTGATTGACGGCAGTGAATTTACGGTACGTGCCCTCGATTTCCGCCGGATGGAATTTGGGAATAAACCGACCGGTACGCCGGATGCAAAGATCTCTTTCCATACTTCCGTACAACCTATTTTTCATAAGAACTTTGATCTGGTGGCCGGTTCTTTCAAGGACTACCTTGAACAGGGATATTCACTTTATATCTGTAGCGACAGTACCAAGCAGACCGACCGTATCAGAGCCATTTTTGAAGACCGGGGAGATAAGATTCAGTTTACTCCTGTAGTACGTACGATACATGAAGGCTTTGTGGATCATACGCTGCATCTGTGTATTTTTACGGATCATCAGCTGTTCGACCGTTTCCATAAGTACAACTTGAAAAGTGACAAGGCCCGTTCGGGTAAGGTCGCTCTGTCCCTCAAAGAATTAAATCAGTTTACTCCGGGCGATTATGTGGTTCACACGGATCATGGTATCGGTCGTTTCTCCGGTTTGGTACGTATTCCGAATGGAGATACTACGCAGGAAGTGCTGAAACTTGTCTTTCAGAATGAGGATGTCGTGTTCGTTTCCATCCATTCCCTTCATAAAGTTTCCAAATATAAAGGTAAGGACGGAGAAGCTCCGCGACTGAACAAACTGGGTACCGGTGCCTGGGAGAAACTGAAAGACCGTACGAAGGCGAAAATTAAAGATATTGCCCGCGACCTCATTAAACTATATTCGCAGCGCCGTCAGGAAAAGGGTTTCTCTTACAGCCCCGACAGCTTCTTGCAGCGTGAACTGGAAGCCTCCTTTATCTATGAAGATACACCCGACCAAAGCAAGGCGACGATGGAGGTGAAGGCCGATATGGAAAGCGACCGTCCGATGGATCGCTTGGTGTGCGGAGATGTGGGTTTCGGAAAGACAGAAGTAGCGATCCGTGCAGCATTTAAGGCAGTAGACAATGGAAAACAGGTGGCATATCTCGTACCAACCACGATCCTTGCACAGCAGCATTACAATACATTTGCACAGAGATTTCATGATTATCCGATCACTGTACGTATGATGTCTAGATTCTGCACAGCAAAAGAGCAGAAAGAGACGATCGAAGGACTCAAAAATGGAACGGTAGATGTCGTGATCGGCACACATCGTTTATTATCCAAAGACATGCAGTATAAGAATCTGGGACTGCTTGTAATTGATGAAGAACAGCGTTTTGGAGTGACACATAAAGAAAAGATCAAGACAATGAAAAAAGATGTTGATGTGTTATCATTATCTGCTACACCAATCCCGAGAACCCTGCATATGAGTCTGATCGGAATCCGTGACATGAGTGTATTAGAAGAACCACCGCATGACCGAAGAGCGATCCAGACATATGTTATGGAATATAATGAAGAACTGGTCAAAGAAGCGGTCTACCGCGAAATGACACGTGGCGGGCAGGTATATTATGTGTATAACCGCGTCAATAATATCGCAGAAGTGACAGCCGAATTACAGAGATTGCTTCCAGATGCGAAAGTTGCATTTGCCCACGGACAGATGAAAGAACGCGAACTGGAAGAGATCATGATGGGATTTATGAACCATGAGATCGATGTATTGGTATCCACAACGATCATCGAGACAGGACTAGATATTCCGAATGTAAACACAATGATCATTCACGATGCCAACCAGCTTGGGTTGTCCCAGTTGTATCAGTTAAGAGGACGTGTCGGAAGATCGAATCGAAATGCATTTGCATTTTTGATGTACAAAAAAAACACACTGTTAAAAGAAACCGCAGAAAAACGATTACAGGCAATCCGGGAATTTACAGATCTGGGATCCGGTTATAAGATCGCAATGCGAGATCTGGAGATCCGCGGAGCAGGAAATCTCTTGGGACAGGCACAATCCGGTCATATGGAAGCAGTTGGATACGATCTGTATTGCAAGATGCTGAATGAAGCAGTCTTGAGATTAAAAGGCGAATTAAAAGACGAGGATGAATTTGACACAACGCTCGATCTTGATATCAACGCATTTATTCCATCAACGTATGTATATAATGAATATCAAAAACTGGAATTATACAAACGTATTTCATCCATTGAATCCAAAGATGAAATGGAAGATATGACAGATGAGTTGATCGACCGCTTTGGGGAAATGCCGAAAGCAGTCTACAATCTGTTATATGTTGCATATTTGAAATCATTAGCACACCACGCTTATATGACAGATGTGAAACAAAAAGGAGAAAAAGTCTCATTTGAAATGAAACCAGATGCAGCTGTGGACGTAGAAAAAATTCCAGTGGTATTAGAAGAATACAAACGTGAATTATCCTTCCAGGCAGGCAAGAATCCGACATTTGTACTGGATCTGTCAAAGACAAAGAAAGTGAAGCAGTTAGAAAAGATTGAACATTGTGTGAACTCGCTCAATTCATTGATAATCCGATAAGTTTGTGCTATAATATCGCCAGACATTAGCCTAATATAATCATAATATGAAGGAGAAAATGAAATGAAGAAATTAGCAAAGAAGTTGCTATGTTTAACTGCAGTTCTTGCGTTAACTCTTTCTTTATTTACAGGATGTAAAAGCAAGAATGAGAAGACATTATTTGAATATGCAGGACAAGAAGTAACATTCCAGGAAGCACATGTAT
>OHRN01000890.1_pt1 | contig 11038 bp, 7 predicted proteins | sample 1578431 | NCBI WGS metagenome assembly OHRN01 (sample SAMEA3879507, study PRJEB24766) | human gut metagenome | biome: human-associated habitat; feature: feces | place: USA | collected 1985/1987 | reverse complement strand
TTCAATTCTCAATTTTCAATTTAATAATTATATTTGCAAAGTTTCAAATCAAAGCTATTTCAAAACGAAAATAATATGAGAGACGTAAAAGACATCTTAGACGAAGCGCAAGAAAGTATGGACATGGCCATCATGTATCTGGACGAGGCACTGGCTCATATCCGCGCCGGAAAAGCCGATATCCGTTTGCTGGACGGTATCCGTGTGGATTCTTATGGAAGTATGGTTCCTATCAACAATGTGGCAGCCGTAACCACTCCGGACGCACGCAGCATTGCCATCAAGCCATGGGATAAGAGCATGTTCCGCGTCATTGAAAAGGCCATCATTGACTCCAGTCTCGGCATCATGCCCGAAAACAATGGTGAGATTATCCGTATCGGCATCCCGCCACTGACGGAAGAACGCCGTAAACAACTTGCCAAACAGTGTAAGGGAGAAGGAGAAACTGCCAAGGTAAGTGTACGTAATGCACGCCGTGATGCCATCGACGCCTTGAAGAAATCCGTAAAGGACGGACTGGCCGAAGACGCCCAGAAAGGCGGTGAAGAAAAGCTGCAGAAGATTCACGACAAGTTCATCAAGCAGATTGATGACATGCTGGCTGCAAAGGATAAAGAAATCATGACCGTTTAATTAAGTTGAAAACGGAAAATGGAAAGTTGAAAATAAACCGATATACCAAGTATAGAAGCCTTTTCAACCTTCCATTTTCAACTTTCAACTTTCAACTTTCAATTATTTTGAGGGGACTCGTTATAAAAAACACCGGAAGTTGGTACTTGGTACGGACTGACGACGGAAGGGAGATTGAATGTAAAATCAAAGGGAACTTCCGGCTGAAAGGCATACGAAGCACTAATCCCGTGGCTGTAGGCGATTATGTGAACATCATACTGAACCAAGAAGGTACGGCCTTTATCAGCGAGATAGAGGACCGGAAGAATTACATTATCCGCCGTGCCTCCAACCTTTCCAAGCAATCGCACATTCTTGCCGCCAACCTCGACCAGTGCATGCTCATAGTGACGGTGAACTATCCCGAAACCTCCACTACCTTTATAGACCGATTTCTCGCCTCTGCCGAGGCATACCGTGTTCCCGTCAAGATTATATTCAACAAAGTGGATGCCTACAATGAAGAGGAACTGCACTATCTGGACAGTCTCATCAACCTTTACACCACCATCGGCTATCCTTGTTTCAAGGTTTCTGCCAGAAAAGGGGAAGGCATCGACACTATCGAGAAAGAACTCAAAGGACGCATAACCCTCTTTTCCGGACATTCCGGAGTAGGGAAATCGACACTCATCAAGGCAATACTGCCCAACATAGAGATTAAAACCGGAGAGATATCCACCTATCATAATAAAGGTATGCACACCACTACCTTCTCAGAAATGTTCCCGGTTCCGGGCAACGGATATATCATTGACACTCCGGGCATCAAAGGTTTCGGAACATTCGATATGGAAGAAGAAGAGATAGGCCACTACTTCCCGGAAATATTCAAGGTATCTGCCGACTGCCGTTACGGCAACTGTACCCACCGCCACGAACCCGGATGCGCTGTACGCGAGGCTGTCGAGAAGCACTATATCAGCGAATCCCGTTACGCTTCTTATCTGAACATGCTGAAGGACAAGGAGGAGGGAAAATACCGGGCTGCTTACTGATTTGTCATTTTATCACCTTTCCAATCCATATTCTTACACTTTTTAACTCTTTATCTTTTAAACTATTCTCTTTTCCCGTAGTCTAATCTAAGGCTGATTTTATTACTACTAATACTACAACATGAATAAGAGAGTTAAATGGGGCATCATTATCGTGATTGGTGCCGGACTGATTGGAGGAGGAATCTACTCCCAATTACCTAAAGAGAATGAAGAATTAGCCGCTGCAGACAAGGTGATGACCGGTCAACGTAGCGGTAAGAAAATTCTAAACGTAAACGCAAAAATAATCAAACCGCAACTGCTGAAGGATGAAATACAAATCAGCGGCAGCCTGCTGCCGGATGAGGAAGTGGACCTTTCTTTCGAGACATCCGGCAAAATCATAGAGATAAATTTTGAAGAAGGCAGCTTCGTCAAGAAAGGACAATTACTTGCCAAAGTTAATGACCGGCCGCTGCAAGCACAATTGCAACGCCTCGTCTCCCAATTAAAGTTGGCAGAAGACCGCGTGTTTCGCCAGAACGCCCTGCTGGAAAGGGATGCGGTCAGTAAAGAAGCCTACGAACAAGTAAAGACCGAGCTGGCCACCCTGAATGCCGACATTGACCTGATAGAATCGAACATCGCACAAACTGAGCTGCGTGCTCCTTTCGACGGTGTCATCGGTCTGCGCCAAGTCAGTGTGGGTACTTACGCTTCCCCTACAACCATTGTAGCCAAACTCACCAAGATTTCGCCGTTGAAGGTGGAATTTGCCGTACCCGAGCGGTATGCCAATGACGTAAAGACCGGCGCCGGACTGGACTTCACTCTCGAAGGAAAGCTAAATACCTTCCACGCCACGGTTTATGCACGCGAATCAAAGATAGACCCTACTACCCATACCCTGACAATCCGTGCACTTTATCCCAATGCCAACGGAGCTGTGCTTCCGGGCCGCTATGCCAGCATCAAGCTGAACAAGGATGAAATTCAGGACGCCCTTGCCGTACCGTCCGAAGCCATTGTGCCGGAAATGGGAAAAGACAAGATATTCCTCTATAAGTCGGGAAAAGCCCAGCCGGTAGAGATTACTACGGGAATCCGTACGGAAGCGGAAGTACAAGTATTGCAAGGCTTGCAGGCAGGAGATACCATCATCACCTCGGGAACCCTGCAACTCCGTACCGGACTACCGGTAACACTGGACAATATCAATTGACAACTGTCAATTATCAACCGTTAATTATCAATTGTAAAGAATGAATATATCCGAATTAAGTATACGGCGACCGGTACTCTCGACAGTACTTACCCTGATAATCCTGCTGTTTGGCTTCATCGGCTACAATTATCTGGGTGTACGCGAGTACCCGTCTGTAGACAATCCCATCATATCAGTATCCTGCTCCTATCCGGGTGCCAACGCCGATGTCATCGAGAACCAGATAACGGAGCCTCTGGAGCAGAACATCAACGGTATTCCCGGCATACGCTCCCTCTCCAGTGTCAGCCAGCAAGGCTCATCACGCATTACAGTAGAGTTTGAGCTTTCCGTTGACCTGGAAACCGCCGCCAACGACGTACGTGATAAAGTGTCGCGTGCACAGCGCTATCTGCCTCGTGACTGTGACCCGCCTACCGTATCAAAAGCCGATGCGGACGCCACCCCTATCCTGATGGTTGCCCTCCAAAGTGACAAACGTTCCCTACTGGAGCTCAGTGAAATAGCCGACCTGACTGTCAAGGAGCAGCTTCAGACTATTTCAGATGTAAGTAGTGTAAGTATCTGGGGAGAAAAGCGCTATTCCATGCGGCTTTGGCTGGACCCCATCAAGATGTCCGGCTATGGAATCACTCCCCTGGATGTAAAGAATGCGGTGGATAACGAAAACGTAGAGCTCCCTTCCGGAAGTATCGAAGGAAACACTACCGAGCTCACCATCCGTACGTTGGGTCTGATGCATACAGCCGAAGAGTTCAACAATCTTATCCTGAAGGAAGACGGTAACCGTATTGTCCGCTTCAGCGACATTGGACGTGCCGAACTGGGACCAGCCGACATCAAAAGTTATATGAAGATGAACGGTGTGCCCATGGTAGGTGTCGTAGTAATTCCACAGCCGGGTGCCAACCACATTGAAATAGCCAACGCCGTATATGACCGCATGGAGAAGATGAAGAAAGACCTTCCCGAAGATGTTCATTACAACTACGGTTTTGACAATACCAAGTTTATCCGCGCTTCTATCGACGAGGTGAAGCAGACGGTGTATGAGGCCTTTGTACTGGTTATCATCATCATTTTCCTCTTCTTGCGCGATTGGCGTGTGACGCTTGTGCCATGTATTGTAATCCCCGTTTCGCTGATTGGAGCTTTCTTCGTCATGTATCTGGCCGGTTTCTCCATCAATGTGCTCTCCATGCTTGCCGTGGTGCTTGCCGTGGGCTTGGTGGTGGACGACGCCATCGTGATGACGGAGAACATTTATGTCCGCATCGAGAAAGGGATGCCACCGAAAGAAGCCGGCATAGAAGGAGCCAAGGAGATTTTCTTTGCCGTCATCTCCACTACCATTACGCTGGTGGCGGTATTCTTCCCTATTGTATTCATGGACGGTACGACAGGACGACTGTTCCGCGAATTCAGTATCGTGGTCTCCGGTTCGGTGATTATCTCCTCCTTCGCCGCATTGACTTTTACGCCGATGCTTGCCACCAAACTTTTAATCAAAAGGGAACAGCAGAGCTGGTTCTATCGCAAGACCGAACCTTTCTTCGAAGGGATGAACCGGGTATACAGCCAGTCACTGGCCGCCTTCCTGAAACGGCGCTGGATTGCCCTGCCCTTCACCATCGTCACCATCCTGCTTATCGGAGTCCTTTGGAATACTATCCCGGCTGAAATGGCGCCATTGGAGGACCGTTCGCAAATCAGTATCAATACAATGGGTGCCGAAGGAGTGACTTACGAATATATCCGCGACTATACCGAAGACATCAATCATCTGGTGGACTCCATTATCCCGGATGCAGAAGCGGTAACAGCGCGTGTGTCCAGTGGTAGCGGTAACGTACGTATCACACTGAAAGACATGAAAGACCGTGACTATACCCAGATGGAAGTTGCCGAAAAGTTGTCGAAGGCAGTGCAGAAAAAGACCATGGCACGCTCTTTCGTACAGCAGTCCTCCTCATTCGGAGGACGGCGCGGCGGTATGCCCGTGCAGTATGTATTGCAGGCAACCAATATCGAGAAATTGCAGGAGGTGCTCCCCAAGTTCATGACGAAGGTCTACGAAAATCCGGTATTCCAGATGGCAGACGTAAACCTGAAGTTCAGCAAGCCTGAAGCGCGCATCAACATCAACCGTGACAAGGCGAGCATCATGGGCGTAAGCACCAAGAACATTGCCCAAACCCTGCAATACGGCTTGAGCGGACAGCGCATGGGCTACTTCTACATGAACGGAAAGCAATACGAGATATTAGGCGAAATCAACCGCCAGCAACGCAACAAGCCCGCCGACCTGAAAGGCATCTATATCCGAAGCGACAACGGGAACATGGTACAGCTGGACAACCTAATTGAGCTTACCGGCGGCATCGCACCTCCGAAACTGTACCGTTACAACCGTTTCGTTTCCGCCACCATCTCCGCGGGACTGGCGGACGGCAAGATTGCCAAGGAGACGCTGGACGAGACCTTCCGCACCGCACTGACCGGAGACTCCAAAGAGTATAGGGAGAGTTCCTCCAGTCTGATGTTCGCCTTCATTCTGGCCATCGTGCTGATTTACCTGATTCTGGCCGCCCAGTTCGAAAGCTTCAAGGACCCGCTGATTATCATGTTGACGGTGCCTCTCGCCATTGCCGGCGCACTGGTGTTCATGTATTTCGGGGGGATTACGATGAATATATTCAGCCAGATTGGTATTATCATGCTGATTGGTCTAGTGGCAAAGAACGGTATTCTGATTGTGGAATTTGCCAATCAGAAGCAGGAAGCGGGTGAAGACAAGATGCGAGCCATCAAGGACGCCTCCCTGCAACGTCTGCGCCCCATCCTGATGACGAGTGCCTCCACCATCCTGGGATTGATACCGCTTGCCTACGCCACCGGCGAAGGCTGCAACCAGCGCATCGCCATGGGTACTGCCGTCGTAGGCGGCATGCTCATCTCCACACTGCTGACGATGTACATCGTGCCTGCCATATATAGTTATGTATCAACGAACCGAAGTAAACTGAAGACCGAATGAAACGCATTGTTTTAATTTTCATAGCCACTGCCTGCACAGCGCTGGACCTTTATGCACAGCCTGCGCCTACCTACACCTTGAAGTCCTGCCTGGAGCAGGGATTGCTGAACAACTACTCCCTGCGCATTGTCCGCAATGAAGAGCAGGTCAGCAAGAACAACGCCACACTGGGCAATGCGGGCTACCTGCCCACACTGGACCTCTCCGCCGGCTACAAGGGAACCATAGACAATACCGAGACCAAAGCCCGAGCCACCGGAGAGACAACCAAGGACAACGGAGTGTTTGACCAAACTCTCGATGCAGGCATCAACCTGAACTGGACCATCTTCGACGGTTTCAACATTACCGCCAACTACCAACGGCTCAAGGAGCTGGAACGCCAAGGCGAGACCAATACGCGCATCGCCATCGAGGACCTGATAGCCAACATAGCCGCCGAATACTATAACTATGTGCAGCAGAAAATCCGCTTGAAGAACTTCCGTTATGCCGTATCGCTATCCAAAGAGCGCCTGCGCATTGTGGAAGAGCGTTACCACATCGGTAACTTCTCGCGCCTGGACTACCAGCAGGCCAAAGTGGACTTCAATGCCGACAGTGCCCAATACATGAAACAGCAGGAACTGCTGCACACCTCACGTATCCAGCTGAACGAACTCATGGCAAACAAAGATGTAGACCAGCCGTTTATCATACAAGACAGCCTCATCAACGTGACCGCCTCCCTGAACTTCGAGGAGCTGTGGAACGCCACCCTCACCATCAACGCCTCACTGCTACGTGCCGAACAGAACAATACCCTGGCCCGTCTGGACTACAAGAAAGTCTGCTCGCGCGACTACCCATACGTGAAGATGAACGGCGGATACGGCTACACCCTCAACAAGTATGACATCTCTGCCAACAGCCGCCGCAGCAACCTCGGTCTGAACTTCGGCGTCACGGTCGGCTTCAATCTGTTCGACGGCAACCGGCGCCGCGAACGCAAGAATGCCCGCATTGCCGTGCAGAACGCTCGCCTGGAACGGGAGCAACTGGAGCAAGCCCTGCGCGCCGACCTCAGCAACCTATGGCAGGCCTACCAAAATAACCTGCAAATGCTGAACCTGGAACGCCAGAACCTTGTGGCTGCCAAGGAGAACCACGAGATTGCCATGGAACGATATATGCTGGGGAACCTCTCGGGAATTGAGATGCGCGAAGCCCAAAAAAGTCTGCTGGATGCAGAAGAACGCATTCTCTCCGCGGAATATGATACCAAATTATGTGAAATCTCCCTACTGCAAATCAGTGGAAAAGTAGCACGCTATATGGAATAAGCAATTATAATCCGTACCTTTACGCCCGATTTATCAGAATTAAAGCACAATGGGATTATTCATCAGAAAGCCATTCGAGGCACTGCAAGCGGAGGCGAATGCCTCCGGAAAGAAAACATTGAAACGTGTACTTGGTCCGTGGAGCCTTGTTGCCCTGGGCGTGGGAGTCATCATCGGAGCGGGTCTATTCTCCATCACCGGAACGGTGGCGGCAGGCTATACGGGACCGGCCATCACCCTGTCCTTTGCCATTGCCGCACTGGGATGCTGCTTCGCCGGACTATGTTATGCGGAATTTGCATCCATGATACCCGTAGCCGGCAGCGCATACACCTACTCGTATGCCACGATGGGCGAACTCATCGCCTGGATTATCGGGTGGGACCTGGTACTGGAATACACCGTAGCCGCAACCACGGTAAGCATCAGCTGGAGCCGCTATCTGGTCGTCTTTCTCGAGGGACTGGACATACATCTACCGCAAGCCCTCACCGCCTGTCCCTGGGATGGTGGAGTCGTAAATATCCCCGCCTTCCTTATCGTCGTGCTGATGAGCCTCTTCCTGATACGGGGTACGGAAGGCAGCTCCATCTTCAACGGCTTCATTGTATTCCTGAAGGTTTCCGTCATACTGATTTTTGTCATACTCGGCTGGAAATACATCAATACCGACAACTATACACCTTACATCCCTGCCAATACGGGCGTGCTGGGCGAATATGGCTTCTCCGGCATCCTGCGAGGGGCGGCCATCGTATTCTTCGCCTTCCTCGGGTTCGACGCCGTGAGCACAGCCGCCCAAGAGACGAAGAACCCGAAGCGGAACATGCCTATCGGCATTCTGGTCTCCCTGCTGGTATGCACCGTGCTCTATATGGTTTTTGCCCACGTCATGACGGGAGTGGCACACTACACCGCCTTCAGCGGACAGCAAGGCATTGCTCCCGTTGCCATAGCCATAGAGCACATGGGGCAGGCTGATGCGGCAGGTATCATCCAGCCGGACTATCCCTGGCTGAACCGTGCCATCGTGCTGTCCATTCTGTTCGGATATTGCTCCGTCATCATGGTGACGCTGCTGGGACAGAGCCGCGTATTCCTGAGCATGAGCCACGACGGGCTGCTGCCTCCTTTCTTCTCGCATATCAACGAAAAGTTCCGTACTCCGGCACGCAGCAACCTGCTCTTCATGGTACTTGTGGGCCTGCTGGCAGCTTTTGTACCCGCACGGCTGGCCGGAGAGATGACAAGCATCGGCACGCTGATGGCCTTCACGCTGGTCTGTGCCGCTGTACTGGTAGTACGCAGAACCATGCCTGACGTGCCCCGTTCCTTTAAAACCCCACTTGTTCCACTTATCCCCATACTGGGTATTCTTACTTGCCTTTGCATGATGTTGTTCCTTCCTGCCGATACATGGATACGCCTGGTGCTGTGGATGCTCATCGGTCTGGACATCTACGTGGGCTACGGCATGAAGCACAGTAAGCTGGAGCATGGAGGCGCCACCCGCCACGGGCAGGTGGCCTTGAACATGATTGGACTTATCCTTGCCGTTCTTTGTGTCATCACCGGACTGTGGCACCAACAGACTGTGGGATGGGGAGAAAGCAAAGTGCTGCTGATTATCTCGTTTGTTTTCGCATTCACGCACTGCGCTTACTATATGTGGAGAATCTGGAGGAAATAATAAGCCCTAAATCTCCTCCTTTAAAGATAAACAATCTTTCATCCAAACTACCCCAGCACCCACTTGGTCCGCTTCCCGAAACAACGGTATGCCATTGCCACCAGAAACCAGGAAGTACAGAAAGCGACGACTGCGGCACAAGGTATCTGAAGATAGATAGAAACATGGATAGCACGCATCAGGACTACGCTCGGTCCGGTAAAGAAATAGTGTATCATATAGACTCCAAAACCACAGAGCGTCAAGTTTGCCAATGCTTTCTTGATGCGCTCCGAACGGAAATTGGCCCGCTTGCAAAGCATAAACACGGGGATAGTCATCATTACTACATTCAGCGAACAGTAGGTGAAGAAGAGTTCGAGCATCTCATCCGTAAAATCCGGCAAGGAGGTCATACGACGGAAACCAAGGAATGTTACGGCATAGCCAATGGCAAACATGGGAATGCCGATGCCACAGAGTTGCCGGCCCGTCCAGTTATGGTTCCTCAGATAATGGCCCAACAATAGGTAGCCGTTAAAACCGGCAAAGTAATACAGCATACCGAACGAGTTCCACGAGCAAGTCCCCCAAAGGTACGGAGCGGCAAACTCGGTATAATAAGGCAGCAGCAGTGTCACTCCCCATGCTGCAAGAAACCATAGTTTGGCACGTTCCGAGGCCTTCTCCACCCATGCCGAGAATATCGGAAGATAGAGATAAAGCCCTATCAGCAGATAGATATACCACATGTGTACATCCAATAGAGAGAAATTAAAAGGCATTTCTGCAATATATCCCAGGCTCACTGCCAGAGACTGGCGCATCACTTCCTCACCCGAATAAGGGAAGAAATCCAGAATCACTTTCGGCTCCACTCCCAGCAGTCCCGTTATCCAGGGGAACAGATTGTAAATCACAGACCAGATGAAGAAAGGAAAGAATACGCGGGGGATACGTTTCTTGTAGAATGCCGAGGCGTCACCCCGTACCGGCAACAGCAATGCACCGGTAATCATTACAAAAAGCGGTACGCAAGGACGGAGCGCCGCACCGTAGACAGCTCCCCAGAACTTGATGTCAACAATGTCGGGCGATGTGCCCGGATAGAAGTTAAAAGGGTCTGTGCAATGGCAGCAAACTACTGTAAACATTGCAACAAGGCGTACCACATCCAGCCATACGATGTGTTGTGCCGGAGTTTGTCGTGTAAGAGTCAGTTCCATGTTTTATTAAATTGGTTGTTTGGAGGGCTAAAGATAAAGAAGTTAACCGAGAAATGAAAAGGAGAATGTAACAAAAATACGACAACAAACGAGTTTCAGTTTTATTCTCCTATAGAGAACAATCTGTTTTATCAAGGCAGAACAGAGTGTTCCAATAGGGAAGAACAATTTGTTTCAACATAAAGGAACAGTTTGTTTTGCTTGATGAAACAGAGTGTTCTATGCCGCGAAACACTTTGTTTTCCTCTACAAAACAAAAAAGCCGTAACAAGATTTTCTCCGTTACGGCTTTCCTTATATTATGCCTTTCTAAAAGGCTTCTGTTTTACTTGCTGCAATTCCAGGGCTTCAGTTGCTTGAAGAAGTCGTTGCCCTTATCGTCCACCAAGATGAATGCAGGGAAGTTCTCCACCTCAATCTTCCAGATAGCTTCCATACCGAGTTCGGGATATTCCACGCACTCAATGCTCTTGATGTTGTTCTGTGCCAAGATAGCGGCAGGACCACCGATAGAGCCCAAGTAGAAACCACCATACTTTTGGCAGGCATCTGTCACTTGCTGGCTGCGGTTACCTTTGGCAAGCATAATCATGCTGCCGCCGTGGCTTTGGAAGAGGTCTACATACGGGTCCATACGTCCGGCAGTAGTCGGGCCCATGGAGCCGCAAGCCATGCCTTGAGGAGTCTTGGCAGGACCGGCGTAGTAGATGGGATGGTCTTTGATGTACTGCGGCAGGTCTTCGCCACGGTCCAGACGTTCTTTCAGCTTGGCGTGTGCGATGTCACGGCCTACGATAATGGTTCCATTCAGAGACAAACGGGTGGAAACCGGATACTTGGTCAGTTCCTTCAGAATATCGGCCATCGGCTGGTTCAAGTCAATCTTCACCACGTCGCCTTC
>OHRN01000887.1_pt1 | contig 11068 bp, 9 predicted proteins | sample 1578431 | NCBI WGS metagenome assembly OHRN01 (sample SAMEA3879507, study PRJEB24766) | human gut metagenome | biome: human-associated habitat; feature: feces | place: USA | collected 1985/1987 | reverse complement strand
CCTGCAAAGGTCGTACAAACAACCGGAATGGAAGGACTGCTCTGCACAAATGGTATCTTCCTTGTCCGAAGAAAATGAAGGATCAAAACCTGCGTCCACATCGATTCTAAAAACCATCCTGTCTGAAACAAAGCAACATACTGCGACTGCATCACTGGATCTACCATGTTCAGATACGTTGTATCGCCACACAATAATGGACAGAGAATATAATACAAAAACAGAAATGTCACGATATCAAATATCGAACTAATAGGACCAAAAAATAACATAAATCGTCCCAGCGTCTTTCCGGACCAGTCTCTTGGCGAGAGTGTTTCTTCCTCATCCACATTATCCCATGGAAGGATGATACATAAAACATCATACAGCAGATTCAATAATAAAATCTGCAGAGATGTCATTGGCAAAAATGGTAAGAATGCACTGGCACATACAACAGAAAAAATATTGCCAAAATTAGAACTTGCCGTAATCTTAATGTATTTGAGCATGTTTGTAAATGTTTTACGCCCTTCCAGAATCCCCTGCTCTAATACACCTAAATCCTTTTGAAGCAATACGACATCCGCTGCATCTTTCGCTGCATCTACCGCTGTATCTACTGAAATACCAACATTCGATTCACAAAAAGCCGGGATATCATTGATTCCATCTCCCAAGAAACCTACTGTATGTCCATTTTGCCTTAAAGCAGAAACAATACGGACTTTCTGCCCTGGTGTTAATTCTGCAAATACATGAATATCTTCTACTGTTTTGCCGAGTTCATCGTCCGTCATCTGATCCAAATCTGCACCAGTCAATATGATTTCTGACGGGATTTTGACCCTTCGGCAAATAGATGCTGCCACATCAGCCTGATCACCTGTCAGTATTTTCGGTGTTACCTGCAGTCTTTTCAGAGCCTCCACAGATGTCTTTGCTGTCTTTTTCGGTGCATCAAAGAATGCAAGATATCCCATCAGGATCATATTGTTTTCGTCTGTCGGTATGATCTGATCCTGTTTCTCAATCTTTTTCCGTGCAACAGCAATCACTTTCATTCCATCCTGCAGCATCTCATCCACTACAGAAGCAACACTCTGCATCCCGTTTTTTTCCATCGGTAGGATTTCGCCACGAAATTCCACATGACTGCACCGAGACACAATCTGGGAAATATTACCCTTCATAATAAGCTGGCAATCTCCATTTTTATCTGTCACCAGTGTACTAACAAATTTGCGGGAATAATCAAATGGAATTTCATCCTCTTTCTGATACCGCATAAGAAGATCAGAAAAATGCTGTTCATGCCCAGGCATCGTCTGGCAGGCAAGAATTGCATTATCAATTGGATTACATACACCGGAATGGAAAGCACTATTTAAAAAAGCAAAATCCAATACCTGCCCACTTTCGTTTCCCAGCACATCCATATAGTATTCCAATAGGATACTTTCATTGGTCAGTGTTCCTGTTTTATCCATGCAGAGCACATCCATGCTACCAAATCCTTGCATTGCATTAATGTCTTTAATGATTGTCTGCTTTTTACTCATACTCAGGCTGCCCCTTGCAAGGCAGGCTGTGATCACCATCGGCAGCATTTCCGGCATCAAGCCAACGGCAACAGACAGTGCAAAGGCAAAAGATTCCAGCCACCTTCCACCTGTGATCTGCAATAGTATGAATACAATAGGAATCAATACTGCAATAAAACGAAGCATGACCCAGGCAATAGAGTTGGCTCCTTTTTGAAAAGACTGTTTTTCATCTGGATCTTCTTTCGTAAAACTACCATATAGTGTGTCTTTTCCGACTGCAAGCACAATACCCTCACCTTTTCCACTGATGACAGTTGTTGCCATAAATGCAAGATTTTCAAGTTGCGTCAAGGATTCCGAATTACTGTAACTCAATGCCTGTGCATTTTTTTCCAGGATCGCACTTTCGCCTGTGATCGCTGCCTGGGAGAGAAAGAGATCACTTACTTTGGTGAGTCTCAGATCAGCCGGAACACGATCACCTGCCACAAGCAGAACAATATCTCCAACCACCAGTTCCTCAGCTGGAATCTCTTTCACTTCTCCCGCACGCCGTACGGTAATGCTTTCATGTATCAGCCGGTTTAGCTGTTTTGATGCATTCTTTGCACGAAGTTCCTGAACCAAACGGATTGTTCCGCTAATCAAAATCATTGAAAAAATGATAACCGCAGTCGTTGCATTTCTGGCAAAATTCGATACAAGAACCACATCTGTAGCCAGTGAAATGATTCCAAGAACTAAAAGAATGATATTAAATGGATTGATGAAGGCACGCCGCAGTAGTCGTAACATGGTATCATTTCTTCTTTGCGAGAAACTATTTACACCATACTTCTCTCTCATCAATTCAACCTGTGATTGTGACAGGCCTTCCCCTGATATCTCTAATTCCTGATATATTTGTGATACTTCTCGATAAGCATATTTCTTAATACAACAATCGATCAGTGTAGTTTTAGGCATATAGACTTGCCTCCTTTCTCAATACCGATATATTTATTTTAACATTATCTTAAAAAAACTCCATGCTTAGATTCTTGCTTTTTTCTTGCGATTAAAAAGAACGTATGATTTATATACGTTCCTCAAGCAAACTTGAATTTGTCATATCCCTATTTCTGAGTAGATTTTTTCGACAAACGGTGACTTATGCTCGATATACTTCTCAATATCAAATGGATAGAGTGCAGCGCCTTCTTCTTTAATTCTACTGTATTCACGCACAGTTTCCGGATGAAAACGCAAATATTCACGGAAAGCAATATGCCTTTTCAGTTCCTCAGAATCTCGCGGGCATACATATAGATGATGCTTCCGCAAATGGGTTTTGCCTTCATATTTAAATGCTTCCCGTCCGGCAATACCAAGGTTTCCTTCATGGTGATAGTCGATTCTTTCTAAGGCAGAGATTACAGCGTCAAGCATGGAGTAATCTTTAATGACGACATCAATATCAATAATCGGTTTCGCTGATAAACCATGCACTGAAGTGCTGCCAACATGTTCTATCACAAGAGCCAGTTGATCAAGAGCTTCCTGGATTTCACTCTTGATTTCACAAAAATCCCGTGTCCAGTGTTCATCATAAGGTAGCACAACAACATGCTTTGTAATCATTCTCTTTACCTCCCCAAATTCCGATTTAACATTCAACAACAATTGTCAGTAATACTAAGTCTTCATCTGCTGTATTTACAATACTATGCACAGAGCCTTTCTTACATATATGACAAGTTCCAACAGATAAAATTTCTTCCTGACCGTCACAAATAGCCTTTCCTTTACCGGATAATACATAATTTATATCATCACTGGTTTCATGTTTGTGTAAGCCTATAGAACCACCTGGATGAATAGAACAAGGAATGACCTTTCCCTGGTCACCCATATACATTTTTGAAGTCATTGTTCCAGTTCCGTTATTCATTCCTGGTATTGTAATTTCTTCTTTTTGATTAAAATCTATCAACATTGATAAATTCTCCAACTCCCAAGTTTTCAGTTTAAAAAACTTGAAGTTGTTTATTAAACCTTTTTAACCCTAACCAACAACATCATAGGTCTACGCATTTCATTACACATTCCTGGCATACCCATCATATCTACCGGAGGCATTGCTGCCTCAATAGCCTCAATTTGAAAACCACATTTTATAAGTGGATTCAATATCTGCGTTAATGTGTGGTGCTGTTTAATTACTCGTTGACCAAGAAAATTGGTTTCTCTTTCGCCTGTGTAATAGTAATTGTCGATTGGCCAATATTTAGGTTTCCCATTTTCATCATAAATCCAATTCTCATTAATACCTGCTGTGAAAGTCGGATGTTCAATATTGAATAGGAAATACCCACCTACTTTTAATGTGCAATACACCTTTTGATAAACATTAGCTAAATTTTCGATATAGTGCAGTACCAGGTTAGAAACAACTAGGTCATAAGTATTTTCAGGATAAATGTATTCTTCAACACCGCAAACTTTATACTTGATTTTGTCATCAGAGTTATCAGCTACTGCTTTTGCAATCATTTTTTGACTACTATCAATACCAAGAATTTCAGTAGCTCCCATTTGTGCGGCATATTTGCAATGCCAACCGTAACCACATCCTAAATCCAAAACTTTTTTCCCTGTAATTTAGGGAATAACGGTTGCAACTGATGCCACTCTCCAGCAGCTTTCAGACCATCTTTGCTTCTTCCCATTTCCGCATATGCGGCAAAAAACTCACTATTATCGTAAATATTTCTCATTGATAATTACCTCCATAACTTCCGATTTATCACACCCAAATAATAGCACAATCTTTCATTTACATCCAACTATCCATATTTTCCCTTTTGAATTCCTTGGTGAGAGCCTTTCTATCTGTCCTTCTCAAGACATTGTTCTTAATAATTTTTTTATCTTGAAAAAGACCATACATTTTTAATTTGTTTAGAAAGAGTGTCATAACTCCATAAACGATTACTTCTTTTTATAGAGTTAGGATCATTCACAATAAACATCCCCTGCTTCATTCCTCTAATCACAATAAGATGTCCTGTAGTAGTAAAGTCTCCTGGTTTCATACTACATATAAGAGGTCTTCCATTCACGATTTCATTCTTCATAGAAGAATAAGAGAGGGGTATGTTTCTTCCATGAATACCATAATGTTTCATACCTTCAGTAAAGAAAGCCCAGGATGTTCCATCTTGATAATAGCCATGACTATATGCATAAGATGCCACATCAAAAGGGGTAATGTTATTTCTTCCTGTTAATCCTGCAATAATCATTGCAGCACTCGTAGGACCACAGCCATTCATGCCAATCACATTATATCCATACTTTCCATAGCCCCATCTTTGATCATATTGGAGTAAGAGAGGATAACGTCCTTTTGTGACTGGACCTATTGTATTAGTATAAACATGCCCTTTACGACTTGGGTAGTTATAAACAAAATCAATAAGTTCTTCATTACGATAAAGTGATTGAATCATTGCATCAGGATATTGATTCTTATTATTTAATATAGTACGTAGTTTAGGATTGGAATGCGCTTTTATTTCTAAACCAATATCTTCTCTTAATCCACCCACACCATCACTCTTATCAAAAATAATATAACCTATAAGAATTGAGAATACACAAAGCAATACAATGATTATTTTTTTCATATGTTTTCATCTCCTTAAAAAAGCATCTTCAGTACTTGTATTTTACCAATACAAATGAAGATGCTTCTTTAATACATTCTTATAGAATTCTTATGAACTTCTTAATTTTTTGGAAGAGTAATGGTGAAGACTGTTTCTTCTTTATCACTTGATGCAAAGATAGAACCATGATGAAGTTCCACTATTTCCTTGGCAATAGCGAGACCTAAACCACTTCCACCTGTTCTTGAAGTACGTGCTGAATCTAAACGATAGAAGTTCTCAAATATACGATTTAATTTTTCTTTAGGTATCTCTTTTCCTTTATTGATGACTTTAATAATGACATCATCATGCATACTATGAACATCAATATTGATATCAGTATGATCCTTACTATAGCTAATCGCATTCTTAATCACATTACTAAAGACTCTGCTAAGTTTATCCGCATCACCATATAATGTGATATCTTCATCTTGATTAAGATGGATATTCTTTTCCTGTTCTACTAGGACAGGATAGAAATCATCAATGATTTGTTCGAGCATCAGACGAATATCTAAATCTTCTTTTTCTAGAATAATCTTTTCTGAATTATAACGAGCTACTTCAAATAATTCATTAATGAGATCTTCTAAGCGATAAGATTTATCTAATGCAACATTAATATACTTCTCTCTTTGAGTATCAGGCATATCTTTAATTTCATCTAATAAAGATAAGTAACCAATCATAGAAGTCAATGGTGTTTTAATATCATGAGCTAAATAAACAATGAGTTCATCCTTCTTCTGTTCATTTTCTCTTGCAAGTCTCTCATTCTTTATTGATTCACTCTTTAGTTCATTAAATCGTCTTTCTATATCATAAAGTTCTTCTGGTAATGTGATATAGTCTACACTCTTATCTATTAATTCATGAGATGCATGAGTCAATGCATCCATATAATAGGATGTCTGTTTATAAAGATGATGAATTATAAACGCAAAAGAAATCACTATACAGATTAATAAAAACAACAGAAGCGAGAGTGGATTCTTCACAATATTATAAAAGAACGCTAGAAACGTATAAATATTAGAATCAAAATCATAGACCCATTGAAAATCAAAAAAAGCAGCTAGATAGACTGCCAATACAAAAACAACTAACAGCCCTACTGTATAAGCTATATATTGTAGTAGTGTACGTTTATAAATCTTCTTTAAGATTGTATTAGTTTCCATATCATCCATCCTTTATTTTTCAATCTTATAGCCCACTCCATAAACTTTCTTTATATATTTAGGATTTCTTCCACCATCATGCATCTTTTCACGTAAGTGTCTAATATGCACCATGATTGTATTATTATCTCTCTTATAATAATCTTCTCCCCAAACCTTTAAGAATAAATCGTCACTCTTTACAACATTTCCTCTATGAAGACATAATTCCCATAATATCGCAAATTCTGTTTTAGTTAGTTCTATCTTCTTTTCATTAAAATAGAATTCTCTTGTATCATTATTAATACGTATTCCTCTAAAATCTATTTCATTCTTTTCTTCTTTTTCATTATAGTTCTTATAACGTCTTAGCTGTGCTTTGACTCGTGCAACAAGTTCTAATGGCTGGAATGGTTTTGTGACATAATCATCTGCACCAATACTTAAACCATTGATTTTATCAATATCCTCTACCTTTGCGGTTACAAAAATAATAGGAAACTTATACTTTCTTCTTAATGTATTGCATAAAGAAAAACCATCCATATCAGGCATCATTACATCTAAGATAGCTAAATCAATCTTTAAATCATCAATATCTCTTAATACATCCTGACTTGAATAGTACTTATATACAGTAAAATTCTCATTTTCTAAATAGATTTGTATTAAATCTGTAATCTCTTTTTCATCATCTACAACTAATATATTCATAAATATCCCCTCTTATGTATCATTATATCATTTACATTCCTATCAATTATTAATACTTTCTTAATTATTGAAAATTCCCTCTAGAGTTAGTCATAAATAATATGATATGATAATCGCATTGTGTGGAGGGAAATAAACATGAAGAACATGACTAAAGGAAAACCATTAAAGCTTATATTCTTATTCGCATTACCACTTATGTTAGGTAATATCTTGCAGCAATTATATACAATGGTAGATACAATGATTGTAGGACAGTTCTTAGGGGTTAATGCCTTGGCGAGTCTAGGCGCTGCAGACTGGATCAACTGGGCTATTTTAGGAATTGTAATGGGATTTACACAGGGATTCTCTATTCGCATCTCACGTACTTTTGGAGCTGAAGATTATGGAAATATGAAAAGATCTATGCATATGATTTTCTTCTTATGTGCTTTCTTTTCTATCCTTACAACAGTTGTTGCAGAATTATCTATCGTTCCATTATTAACTCTATTGAATACACCATCTAACGTTATTCAAGGTTCTATTACGTATTTAAGAATCATGTCCGGTGGTTTGACTATCACAATGTTTTATAACTGTTTTTCTAGTATATTACGTTCTTTAGGTGATAGCCGTACACCATTACTCGCAATGATTGGTGGAGCAATCACAAATATCTGTTTAGATTTATTATTTGTAGTGGTATTTAAATGGGGTATTGCAGGTGCTGCGATTGCAACATTGTTAGCACAGTTCTTAACTACAATATTCTGTCTCTATATGTTGAAGAAGGAATTACCATTCAAGTTAGAACTCACTAAATTCCAGTTTGAAAAAAAGATCATCAAGAACTTATTACAGTTAGGTTCACCTCTTGCCTTCCAGAACCTCATTATTTCTATTGGTGGTATTATGGTACAGTCAGTAGTCAATCGTTTTGGATTCTTATTTATTGCGGGATTTACTGCCACAAATAAGTTATACGGTTTATTAGAAGTAGCCGCTATTTCATTTGGTTATGCTATTACAACATTTAATAGCCAGAACTTAGGTGCTAAGCAGTATGAACGTATTAAAAAAGGTGTCGCACAGGCTGCCTTCTTATCATTCTGTACTTCAGTGATTATTGGTGGTTCAATGGTTCTATTTGGTAAGCATATCTTATTACTCTTTATTTCAGGTACACCTGATCAGATTAATAAGGTACTTACTATTTCTTATAAGTATCTCTTCATTATGGCAGTATGTCTACCAATTCTTTATATGCTTCATTCATATAGAAGTGCCTTGCAGGGAATGGAAAATACATTTATACCAATGGTATCAGGTATTGTGGAACTAGTTATTCGTATAAGTGTTGCCCTCATCTTCCCTATATTCTTAGGTCAGAATGGTATTTATCTTGCAGAAGTACTTGCATGGACTGGTGCTGCAGTACTGCTTTATATATCATATAAAATAAAAATACATGGATTATTAAAAGACAATAGTGAGATGGCTTAGTCATCATCTATTGCCTTTTCTTATATTTCTAAAACTTATCTTTCAAATAATATCCACCTGATTTTTTTGATCCTCTACGTTCAACATAATCTAGAAGATTTCTTCTAATGCAATTTCTAGTTTGTGAATAACTTGCAGTTTGACCTAAATCAGACAATTTAATTACTATTTTTGGGATTCTAATCCCTGGATTCTGCATAATAATCATTAGGATTTCCTTTCCTAATTCACTAATACTTTCATTAAATTGGTCATCCATATTATTCTGTTCATTTTCTCGGGCATTTAATAGGCCATCTGCGTCATTTTGCACATTTATTCGATCATTTAATCGGCCATCTGTCATATTTTGCGTATTTATTCGGCCATTTAATCGGCCGTCTACATCATTTTGCGTATTTATTCGGCCATTTAATCGGCCATCTGCGTCATTTTGTGCATTTATTCGGCCATTTAATCGGCCATCTACCTTATTTTGCGCATTTATTCGGTCATTTAATCGGCCATCTGTCTTATTTTGCGCATTTATTCGGTCATTTAATCGGCCATCTGTCTTATTTTGTGCATTTATTCGGTCATTTAATCGGCCATCTGCGCTATTTTTCGTATTTACTTGGCTACTTTCTAATTCATTGTAAAAATTGATATTTGGTAAAGTAACCACAAAAAAATTATTAGTCGTTTTAAATTCAGGTTGAATATCATAATCTTCGTAACTATAGATTGTTCTTGGTATCCCCGTTCCAAAGTTTTCGATCATTCCCAATTTATCAAATATATGAACCAACTTAGGATTACGATACGTTTGAACTCCATTCATTATATCTTCTAATGAAGCATTAAATATTCCCCCTGGACTTGTTATTTTCACTTTGTCTGGAAAGAACTCTATCTTAATATTAGAATGGATGAAATAATCAGCATGACAGATTGCATTCATGATCATTTCACGTATAGATGCACCTGGATAAGATTTAGTTTCAATACGCTTGAAAGTATTTCCATCAATAATGATTTTCAAATCATTTAATCTCTCAGCTTGCTCTTCTACATTTTTTAATATAGTAACCAATGAGCCGCCAAAGCTCTTCTTTATCTTAAAATTCATATTATCATCATATTCTGCTAATTTAACGACAATATTTGATTGATCTGACATGATGTATCCAAGATTAGTATAGAAACCATGCTTGTTTTTAAGTCCTAATGAATTCATCAAACGTGAAGTAGGTTTTATACCATTTTCATCTAATGTTCTTTCAAATTCTTTAAAAGTAAGTTCCTGTTCATTAGAAATATCGTCCTCATAACTATAATTATGAGACTCCATAATCATATGAAGTATTTCTTCATTTGTAGCTTTACGTTTACTTCTACCCACTCTAATGAATACTCCAGAAGGTTTAGGCCCTTTATCCTTAAGAAAGTAAGGCTTTCTTGTTCCTTTACATACTGAAATCACTAATACATTATCCTTATTGAATGCATATTGAATCAAGCCAAATGGCTTAGGATAGAAAGAATCCTGCATCCAGTTCCCTATTTTCAAATCCATTTCGTCCTTGATCTTATAATCATCAAAACCTATGACTTTTCCATCATCATCAACACCAACATATATCGTTCCGCCATCACTATTTAAGAACGCTACAATTTCGCATTTAATATCATTAATTAATTATCTCTTTAACTCTGTTCTTTCATCCTCATGATATTCATTCATTTTTTGTTCACCTCTAATCATTAAGTAGTAAAAAATATCTCTACTATTTAATACTCAATGATTAGAGAAAATACTTATAAAATCTGACACTTAGCAAAAAAAGAATGATATCTATATATAAAATGGACCCTGTAAAAAGGACACGATAAAAAAGGCGATTTAATGTGGACCCTGTAAAAAGGACACACAAAAAAAAGGAGATTTATCTCCTCTGTTGCCTTTTATTAATTAACATATTAGATTATTTTTCCGTTACTTTGACGCCATACTTCATATTCTTCTATATCAGATTTCACCAATTTCCAACATACTGCAACAACAGCAGCATCGTCCAAATATCCTACACCTAGAATACTGTCTGGGATGAAATCTACTGGAGATAAGACATAAATTAATGCACTAACAATTGCGATAACTGTGCCAATAGGAACATCTGTATATTCCTTTTTTATATAATTTCTAACAAGAGAAATCATTATTGGTAAAACAGCTAATTTGTCTCCAGCCACAGGTATTGTTTTTAGTTTCTTTTCTAATCGTTGTAAAAAGCGTTCTAATTCATCTACATCGTCTAATAACGTTTTAGCCTTTCCATACCCCTTCTTTAACTCTGCTAATGCAGATTTATCATCTAAATTCTTTTCCATATTCATTTCCCTCTTTTCATTTTAACAGTAGTCTTAATATCCTTTTCTAATATTATACGCTCAATTTAAGAAAATTGTTGCTTTGAGTAATCTTATTCAGCGAATATAC
>OHRN01000880.1_pt1 | contig 11140 bp, 9 predicted proteins | sample 1578431 | NCBI WGS metagenome assembly OHRN01 (sample SAMEA3879507, study PRJEB24766) | human gut metagenome | biome: human-associated habitat; feature: feces | place: USA | collected 1985/1987 | reverse complement strand
TACTGTACTTTCGAAAATTCCTATCATTTTTGATATATAAATTATCAAACTAAACCCTAGAACTCCAAGACACACATATTTATCGCCCTTCTCTTCTGGTACAAGTATATTTACAATTTCAAATATGACATAGCATACTAACAACCATTTTACCCAATCATTTATATGTATGATATCACTTAACGATACTTTTCCTTTAGTTATATTTGAGATAATCATACTAACAATATTTGTTGTTATACATGGAATTAATATTTTTATTAGTCTTCTTTTCCAAAACATCAACTTATTTTGCGAGTTTTCCAACGATATTTTCAGCCCATATGCTGAAGTCATAAAAAAAAATGTGACTCCTATATATGCAAAACTACCTAACATATCTTGAATTTGGTTTTGATATACAACCGGTATATGAACCAGTATTATAATCAAACTCCAAAATCCTCTCATTGCATTTGTATTTTCTTTGTCAAAGAAACGATTGTTCTGCTGATTATAACTAATTTTCATTAATATTATAGACGCTAAAACAATAACTATTCCTAACATTATCACCATTGTCATTTTATTTTTACATCCTTTTTGTGTCAATTTTCCTCGTTGCCTTATGGGTTAACTATCCTCTATACAACTCCATTGTTTTCTCAACCACATCATCCCAATTGTATTTCTCGCAAATGAAATCTGCAGCCTCTTCTTTATATTTCTTAACAATCTTAGGCTTATCACAAGCCTGCTGTAGTTTTTCTCTTAAGTCATCTACATCTGATTTTTTGAATACCAGTGCCTTGTCTTCTACAACTGACGCGCATTCATCTATATCTGATACAAGACAACAATTTCCATAGCTCATTGCCTCAAGCAGACTAAGTGGCATTCCTTCCAGATCACTTGGAAGTGTGTATACGTATGCATTGCTGTATAACTCATCCAATTCTTCTCCCTGAACGAATCCTGTAAAGATTATTCTGTCGTCATCTTTTGCCATCTGTCTTAATTCGTTAGCAAACTCATCTGTATCCGAACTTCCACCGGCGATTACCAATTTCTTATCTGTTTTTACTTTTTTAAAAGCTTCTACCAGATACTTAAGCCCTTTTTCAGGAACTAGTCGTCCCAGGAATAGGATGTAATCATCTTTTTCCAATCCGAATTTTACTTTTATAATCTGTGGCTCTCTTACTATAGGTCTGTTTACTCCGTTAGGAATAAACTTGGTCTCTCTTCCATATGTATCGCTGAAATAATCCTGTACACCTTTACTTAGTACTATTATCTCATCTGCGTGCTTTACTGCACACTTTTCACCCATCATTATATATGTACTCGCAAGCTTGCCCCACTTAGCTCTCTGATGGTCCAGGCCGTGAATTGTTGCTATGCATCTCTTGCCGAATAACTTAGGAAGCCATAACATTGCACATGGTCCTTCCGCATGAAAATGTACAACATCATATCTTCCAAAAGACGCTTTAATGCCTGCAAAAACTGAGGCTGACATTGCTGCCAACCCTTTGCAGTTTATTGTAGGCACTGTTTTCAGGTTTATTCCTTTGTAGTTTTTAATCTTCGCACTGTCAAATTCCTTACCGCTAACATGATGTCCGCCACGGTTGTAGCATGTTACTTTGTGACCTTTGTTAACCATTCTTGTACAAAGTTCTTCCACCACAATTTCCACGCCACCTTCTCTTGAAGGTATTCTCTTATGACCTAACATTGCGATTCTTAATTTATCTTTATTCTTCTTATGCACTTTTTATCCCCTTGCATATGTTGCCAAATATTACACCGATCCCTTCTGTCCCAGCACTACCAGCACTGTTTTCAGAATTATTTTTATATCAAGTCCTATATTCCAGTTCTTAATATAATCGCTGTCCATTTTTACTATTTCTTCGAAATCAGTAAAATCACTTCTGCCGCTTACCTGCCACATTCCTGTAAGTCCCGGTTTTGCTGCCAGACGGCTCTTGTGATGCAATTCGTACTGATTGTATTCATCCATTGTTGGTGGTCTTGTTCCCACAAGACTCATATCGCCTTTTAAGATGCTCCAGAAGTTAGGGAATTCATCTATAGACAGATGTCTAAGATAATATCCAAGTCCCTTTCTTGTTCCGTCAGGACCGCTTCCTATAATTCTAGGGTCTGCGTCCATCTTAAACATAAGACCTTCCATCTTGTTCTTTTCCATAAGTTCCTTCTTGCGTTCTTCTGCATCTACATACATTGAACGGAACTTATATATTGTAAAAGTTCTTCCGTTACGACCAACTCTCTTCTGTCCGAAGAATACAGGTCCCTTAGGATCTGCTATCTTAATAGCTGGTGCTACAAATATAAAAAGTATGCCTGTAACTAAACATCCAACAACACCTGCACAGATATCCATGGCTCTCTTTAATGCCATCTCTGTTATTGTTACAGTATTGGCACTTGTTCTTATAATCTTAGTATCGTTAATGTGTCCGAACTCCTGAGTTCCACCATTAAACTTAATATTTAATTTAATATCTACGGTAATTCCTATATTAACTAAAGTTTCCACTATCTGATCAAACTTATCTGATGGATAGTTTAAATTAAGTAAAACTTCATCTACAACATTTTTGCAAACATAGTCATACATATCTGTTACTTCTGAAACTACCGGTATTCCCTGGCACTCTTTAATTCCTTCCTCATTTGTGTTTAATGCTATTCCTACTATTTCAAAACTCTTGTCCGGTCCATCGTTTACTTCACTAATTACTTTCTCCATATTTTCCGGTGTAGTAATTATCAAAAGTTTAGTTTGCTTCTTCTCTCGGTAATCTCTTTTTCTTAAAAATGTTTTTAAGCAAATATGTACAAAATACATTGCAAAAATGTCCATTACCCAGAATGCAAAAATCATTAATCTTGAGTATGTTGCTCCTGTATGAGTAAAGAACATAAATACCATTACACATAGCATTAATTCTGTATTATGAACAAGTACTCTTTTAAATTCCTGAAAATATCCTCTTCTTAGGATGTCTGAATATGTATTCGAAAAAAAACTTACGCAGAAATGCAGTGCCATTATTGCAAAAAGAAGTGTTCTGTACTCCTTTAGCGCATATACATTACGTACTCCATTACGTAGAAAATATGCAATCAATAACGTTAAATTAATGCACAACAAATCAGCCAGTATAAAGTCTAAATGCTTAACCCAGCTGTTCTTCTTCACGTACATGCAGTGAATCTCCCCTCTTATTTTTTACATAGCGTCTTTTGTATACTATTGTCTTCCCTTTGTTGTCTATTTATAAGCTTTACATATTTATAAAGAACCTGATGTATATTCTTGTATTTATTACTTTTATCATATGCTTTGTGCATATTTATACATCATTTATAAAAATCACTTATATCCACCCATAGCTTATAGCTAACGTTGTTTCGCTCTTTTTCCTTTCCATAATACTCTATTTTTCGTCCTTTTTCAATGCTCGATATTGTCATTTTAGTAATAATTCAGCATTTTTAGTCAGTTTGTTTTCTTTTCAATAGAAACGTTTTTATGCTTATCATTTTTTACATATTTGTAAACTTTTATGACTTAAATGTAAATTCAAACCCTTTGCCATTGCTTTTATCGGGCATTGGACTTACACTCTTAATATCGACTACAATATTTCAGATGATTGGTCTTCAGTATTAAGATGACTGTTTTTTATATTGAATGATCAGTCTACAATATTCAAGATGATTGGTGAGGTGACATGTTTATGAATTGGAGAGATAGATTTTCAAAATTTATGTATGGAAGATATGGTGCAGATCAGTTTTCTAAGTTTTTGCTTGGGCTTACAATTGCGTTGTGTATTATTTCGCTTTTTGTTCCAAGAAGACTTGGTTCCCTTTTTAGTACTTTGATTTTGCTTCTTATTTTTTATACTTATTTTAGAATGTTTTCACGTAATATTTATAAGCGTGCTGCTGAAAACGAGAAGTATATGCGTATTCTCGGTAGCTGGCGCAACAAGGTTGCCAATGAGAAGAACCTTGCCGGTCAGCGCAAGTATTATCATTTCTACAAGTGTCCAGGATGTGGCCAGAGGATTCGTATTCCTAAAGGACACGGTAAGATTCAGATTCGTTGCCCTAAGTGCAACGCCACTTTTATAAGAAGAAGTTAGTTTTTTATGTTTGGATATGTTGTTATTAATAAACCGGAATTAAAATTTAAGGAGTTTGATGTTTACAAGAGTTTTTATTGTGGTTTGTGTTATTCTTTAAGGTCCCGCTATGGTTTTGTCGGGCAGTTTACACTTTCTTATGATATGACTTTTCTTGTAATGCTTCTTACTTCTTTGTACGAACCGAAGGTTGCTCATTCTGAGCACAAATGTATTCGTCATCCCCTTAAGGCACAGCCTATGTCTTCCAGTATTTACTCAGATTACGTGGCTGATATGAATATTTTATTATCTTATTATAAGGCTATGGACGACTGGAATGATGACCTCAGTGTTTTGAAGCTTGCTTTTGCCAAGCTTTTGAATACTAAGCACCCTGACGATTCTTTTGATTACGCCGCAAAGGCGGATTCTATTTCGTCTCTTCTCACCGAATTAGGTACCCGCGAAAAAGAGAATGAGACGAACATTGACGTTATGGCAGGGCTTTTCGGTCGCATTATGTCTGTCCTTTTTGTTCCAAAAGACGACCAGTGGGCTGCTTCTCTTAGCCGCATTGGTTTTTTCCTTGGCAAATTTATTTATATTCTTGATGCCTATGATGATTTGGAGGAGGATATTAAGAAGAATCATTACAATCCTTTCAAATCTATTTGCAATGAACAGGGGTTTGATGATAGAATAAAGGGCATGCTACAGATGATGATGGCTGAATGCTCTAAGGAGTTCGAGTATCTTCCTATTTTGGAGAATGCTGAGATTCTTAGAAATATCCTTTACGCCGGGGTTTGGACGGTCTACTATAAGACGTTGAAGGCGAGAAGGGAACAGAAGAAAGAAAATGACTAAAGGAATGTGAGCCGGATATATGTTCACCTTGATGTTACTACACTGGCGAGCCTGGGTGCGAACAACTTGTGGGGTTCGATTCAGCGAGCCGAAGGTGCGAACAACTTATGGGGTTCGATTCAGCGAGCCGAAGGTTCGAACAACTTGTGGAGTTCGATTCAGCGAGCCGAAGGTGGTCGTGAAGCTGGTAGGTGTTGGTTTACATAACTTTGGTTTTTAGGAGTTTGATATGAGTGATCCATATAAGGTTCTTGGCATTTCACGAGATGCCACAGATGATGAAGTAAAACAGGCATATAGAAAATTAAGTCGCAAGTATCATCCCGATGCTAATATTAACAATCCTAATAAGGATAAGGCGGAGGAGATGTTTAAGTTAGTTGGTCAGGCTTACAATCAGATTATGGATGAGCGTAAGAATGGTTATTCAGGTGGCTATGGTGGTTCTTATGGTGGCTACGGTTCCGGCAGTTATGGTTCCGGTGGCTATGGTAATGGTGGTTCAGGTAACGGCAACTACGGTGGTGGTTATTCCGGCAATCCTTTTGATGATTTGTTTGGTGGTTTTGGAGGCTTCGGCGGTTTTAACAGTGGGCAGGGACAGTCCAGCCAGTATTACGGTCAGGATGCTTCCTATTACACTGCTGCTTCTAACTACATTAACAATAGGCGTTTTCAGGAAGCTTTAAATGTCCTGAGCAATATTCAGGACCGTACCGCTCAGTGGTATTTCTTAAGTTCTTTGGCAAACAACGGTCTAGGTAACAATGTCATGGCTCTTGATTTTGCAAAAACTGCTCTTGAAATGGAGCCTAACAATCAGACATACCAGCGACTTGTCCAGACGCTTGAAAGTGGTGGTCAGTGGTACAACACCCGCCAGTATTCATATGGTGGCGATTCCGGTGCAATGTGTTGCGCTGATCCTTGCACAACATTATGTTTGCTTAACATGTGCTGTTGCTAGTATTATTGCTAGTATTGTTGCTAGTATTGTTGCTAGTATTATTCGATTTTAATATTATTGTGTTTTATTTACCCCTGCTGGGAAGCTTCTACGGTGTCCTGTCTGCCACAGGACACCGTGGTTGGTCCGGCGGGGGTGTTTTGCGTAGTGGGGAGGGAGTGATGTTAGGTGTTTAATGTTGGATGTTATGGCTTAAAGTGGATGAACGGCATAGTGTTGTAGATTATGTCGTGGGGAAGATGAGAAGCTTGTTGTGCCGTGGGGCGGATAAGATGTAAGGCGTTAAAGGCTGTAGTGTGAGGGAGCGGAGAAGCTTGTTGTGTCGTGGGGCGGATGAGATATAAGGCGTTAGAGGCTGTAGTGTGGGGGAGTGGAGAAGCTTTCTTATGTGACCGTTGCCGATCGCGTACCTCAATATTTGAGATTTTCGCAATATTGGGGTACGTTTTTCATTTTTGTTTTCATTATATGTTGCATTTGCAACTATTTTATTTCTTCCGTACCCCGATATTTCATTTTTAACTTTTTTCGGGGTACATTTTCGTTTTACTCATATTTTATGTTTCATATTTTCCTTGCTTTTTAGCGGTTGCGTACCCCGACATTTCATTTTTTATATTTCTCTGGGTACGCGCCTTCTCGTACATCACTTATTATGGCTTCAGCACACTCCTATTCACCAAAAACGTACCCCAACATTTTATTTTTAACATTTCTCGGGGTACGCGCCTCCTCACACTTCACTTATTGTGGCTTCAGCACACTCCTATTCACCAAAAACGTACCTCAACATTTTATTTTTGCCATTTCTCGGGGTACAACCCTCCACCACACCATCCACACTCTTCCTCCCACCACGCACAAAAGCATACTCTGGAGGCGTTTCGCCCCAGAGTATGCTTTCTTTAGCTTCTCTTGCGTTTCCAATAGTGTTCCGCTGACTGGAAGTATCTCTAATTCCACTACTTATTCAATTATATTTGTCTTTCGTTTCCGATAGTATTCCGCCAACCGAAAGCACATCTCGTTCCACTACTTATTCAATTATATTTGTCTTGCGTTTCCAATAGTGTTTCGCCAACCGGAAACACATCTCCCTCACTACTTGCCATGCACCTTCGCCAACCGGAAGCACATCTCCCCCACTACTTGCCATACACCTTCGCCGATATCAACGACACCAGTGGCACGGTCAGCACTATGCCTAGTGTGCCTGAGATGCCTTTAATCACCTCAATGCCTATTGAGTACATATTCACTACCTGCATGTATGGCATTATGTAGGCGTATATTAATATCATAGTGTTTACTGCGCCACCGGTAAAAGCAAGTATAAGTGTGTTTGACATTGTTCCCATCATGTCTTTGCCAACATTTATGCCTGACTTAAACAATTCTTTTGATGTAAGCTCCGGCTTTTTGTTGTGTATTTCCTCAATGGTTGAGGATATAGAAACTGCCACGTCCATTACAGCCCCAAGGGACGCAATAAGGATGCCCGAAAAAAGCACGCCACCTATCTGGAGTTTGCTGTTCTGCGCCACGTAGACCATAGTCTCAATGTCTTCAATATTGTAGCCTGTCACTCGCGTTATTTTTCCAAAAATAGTTGCAAAAATTCCTGCAATTAGGACTCCCAGAATTGTTCCAAGCATTGCGCACAACCCTTTTCGGTTGCCTCCGCAAATAAGATAAACCGACACTATTGTAACCGCAACTACAACAAGAATAGCCGCCCAGAATGGCGAAAAACCTATATACATTAGCGGTATGTACAAATATATAATGCATATAAATGTGAACACCAACGCCAGCATTGATTTAATGCCTCTTTTTCCGCCAACCAGGAATAGTGCCACTCCAAGTATTGCTATAATAATCCAAATAAAAGCTCCCCTGTCAAAGCCGTAAATGCTGCCCGACAGTTCTTCGCCAAAACTGCTTAACTGAACAATTACTTTTGTCCCTTTTTTGCAGTAAGTTCCGTAAAGATAGCCATTCATATTGTTGGCTTCGCAGGTTTTTCCTTTATATTTTCCTGATGTTATCTTAACTTTTACAGTTTGGCTACCGCCGTTTACCTCTTTATTTGTGGTATTGTCCTCAATAACTTCCTGCACCTGCCCCTTAACAAAATAAAAATTGTCATCGGATAGCAAAGGGACTCTGGTTATGTTGGAGTTCAACAACCAAAGTCCTGCTGAGAAGATTATGAGAAAAATAACAAATATAATCTTTGAATATTTCTTCATCTTAAATCCTTCTACTTTTTCTTTTTTGAGCCTGTCTCTGACTCAATTTTGTCTTTCGACATTTTCAACACACTTATGAGAAATTTTATGTTTATTTTGTCTTCACCTATTAGAATTTTTATGTTTATTTTGTCTTCACCTTAAAGCTAATCTTCTGGTTTCCGAATTTTGCTGTTACCTTCACTTTCTTGCTGCTCTTCTTTAAAGCTTTGAGTTTTCCTGTTGCGGTAACTTTTACAATCTTCTTGTTTGAAGTTTTGTACTTAACATTCTTGCCTGTTACTCCGTTGATTGTAAGGTTAAGCTGTAATGTTTTGCCCTTCTTCAAAGTAACTGTCTGGCCTGCCTTAACTGCTTTTTTGCCGGCTTTTAATGTAAGCTTAGCTGCCGGTTTTGTTGTATTTGTAGGAGTTGTTGTCTTTCCAGCATCTTTTTTCTTTAAGCCTGCTTCTGCCTTAAGGATATTGTTGTACTGGTTTTCAAAAAGTAATCTTCCTATGATAAGTTTTTTGTCCATTGTCTTGTCAAGCAATGTTGAAAAACCTGTCTTTAGTGTTGTTGTTCCATCTTTTTTGTAATCGCCCTGTGCGTAACCGTAGTAGTTAACCATGTCCTTAGCATTGTCGCCGTCGTTAGTCTTGTCATATGCACTTGAAAGCTGTGCTGCCCCCTTGTCTTCGCCGGTGTACTGCATTAACTTTTCTGCACTCTTGATTTCGCTCTGGAGCTTGTTCCAAGTTTCATCTGTGTAACCATCGTTTTTGATATTTTTTGCCTGAGCAATCAAATCTTTCATTGATAAATTATCACTTGTTTTGTAAAGTGTATAATCGTCTGCGTACTTGTTTCCGTTGTAGTCATATGTTCTGAGTACAAGTGAATTTTCTGAAAAATCAATTGTAGAGAATGTTGGAATCTGTGTATTTGAACGCTCTGCAATGTAGTACTGTTTTGTTGTTGCAAGTTTGTAGAACTTACTACCTGATGCTGAACCTGCTGCAATATAAAGTGTTCCTTCAGGGTTTACTGCAACTGAATTTCCGTAGTCAATTGCTGTACCGTCTGCCATTAAATATGATCTTGCATATGAATGGTCATGTCCTGTCAAACATATATCAATTCCAAATTCGTCCATTAATGGTGCGAAAAGCACTCTTAAGTTTGCTCCGTCTGTGTCTGAATGTGGCTGTCCTGAACCGTAAATGTCATGATGGAACATTACAACTTTCCACTTAGCATCTTTGTGGCTTGCCACTGCTTTCTTTAATAATTCTTTATGTTCAACTGTGTTTCTGTTGTTACTGTTTAAGCTGATAAACAAAACATCACCGTAGCTAAAGTAGTAATCTGAACCTGAATTTGTGCTTCCAAGTTTGTCTCCATCGTTAGGGTTGTTGTAGTGATACTTATAGTCTGTACCCTTGCTTTCGTGGTTACCGATTGTTGTTGCCAAAGGAAGATTTCTCAAAAGTTCCGGATATGTAAATCCTGCATATTCGCTTTCTCTTACGTTTTTTCCGTCTGAACTGTCAACTCCTGAGAAGTCAATCTGGTCACCTGCTGATAAAATAAAACTTGCATTAGGTGCTGTTGCTTTTGCCTGTGTTAATGTTTTGTTCCAGTTAAATGTATCAACTGCAATATTAATATCATCATCTGTTCCCTGTCCCTGTGATCCTGATGCACCAATCTGTGGGTCACCTACAAGTATTGTCTGGAAACTGGATGTTTTCTTTGTTGTATAAGCCTGTGCCTCGCTCCAATTAGGATTTTTTGTGTCATCTGTGCAGCTATAGTAATATGTTGTATTTTCTTCAAAAGCACCCTCTATAGTTACTTTGTTTGATGCTTTATATGTAGTTTTCTGATTTGAACGATTAATGTCTGTTGCTGTTCCTGTGTAAACTTTTGCATCGCTTAAATCAGCTTTCTTTCCTACTTTAACTGCCGGTGTGCCCTTGTTTTCGCTATACCAAGCAAAGCCTAAATCCTTTGCTGTCTTACCGGGTGTAAGAATTATTTTTGATGAATCGTAAGCTTCACCTTTTCTTGTAAGAGTTCCTTCTGTATCTTTTTTATTCCAAACTGAATCTTTCCAAGTACTATAATCTGAAACCTTCTGTGTGTCAGAGAACAATGTGCTGTTTCCTGATGTTTCTCCATAAGCAAAAACATTTGCTGTTGGAGTTACTGCCATTGCCATAGCCATAGCGATTGCTGAAATTTGTGTAATTTTCTTCTTTCTCATTCTAATCTTTTCTCCTTCTGCCTTCTCGGCAACTCTCCTAATACATTCTAGGGTATAGCTTAGTATTACCTGATGTTCTTTGTTATTTCTGAATATTTCTTAGTATCCTTTGCTATTCATCAGTGTTACTTGATATCCTTACCGTTCCTTAGTGTCCTTTATTATTCCTCGGTACTCCTGAATGTATTTCATATAGAATCCTTATTGATAAGTCTTATCATCTGCTATTCTAGAGATTCATTGTTAAAACCAAAGTGCAGAAAAGATTAAATCTATGTAAAACAATTGTTGAAATTGTAAAAAATAGCGTGGGCGTGGTGAGTAGGGTAAAATTGTTTCTTCTTGCTCTATTTTTTCTGTTCCATACCACAACATTTGCTTATTTCCCTATTTGTTGTGGTTGTTTTCTTGCCTTTTTGGTGGTCGCGTACCCCGACATTTCATTTTTCGCTTTTTTCGGGGTACATTCTTGTCTTCCTCATACATTATGTTTCATATTTTTCTTGTTTTTTAGCGGTTGCGTACCCCGCTATTTCATTTTTCGCTTTTTTCGGGGTACTTTTTTGTCTTTCTCATACATTATGTTTCATATTTTCCTTGCTTTTTGGTGGTCGCGTACCCCGACATTTCATTTTTCGCTTTTTTCGGGGTACAT